>LSQX01050003.1_pt1 | contig 98157 bp, 86 predicted proteins | sample 654561 | NCBI WGS metagenome assembly LSQX01 (sample SAMN04489861, study PRJNA283612) | anaerobic digester metagenome | isolation source: 4 biogas reactors fed with cattle manure at either 37C or 55C with and... | place: Denmark: Kongens Lyngby | collected 2014 | reverse complement strand
CCAGGGCACTGGTGGCCTCATCCAGCACCAGAATGGGCGGATCTTTCAAAATGGTGCGGGCAATGGCCACCCTTTGCTTTTCACCTCCCGACAGTTTCAGGCCCCGCTCACCCACCTGTGACTCATACCCGTCGGGCAGGCTGGTCACGAACTGGTGAATACTGGCCGATTTGGCGGCTTCGATGACCTCATCATGCGTGGCCGAGGGACGGCCGTAGGCAATATTGTAATAGATGGTATTGTTGAACAGCACCGTATCCTGAGGCACAATACCAATGTGCTGACGCAGACTTAATTGAGTGTAAGAACGGATATCCCTGCCATTGATCAGGATGCTTCCCGAACTGACATCATAAAAACGGAATAGCAAGCGCGACAGGGTGGACTTGCCCGCTCCTGACGTTCCCACCACGGCAACCGTTTCACCCGCCCCTATCTTGAAAGAGACATGATGCAATATCTGCCGTTCGCTTTCATAAGAAAAACACACATCCCGGAATTCAATCTCGGCATGACGGGTGTTCAATTCGATGGCACCGGGATCATCCTTGATTTCCTGCTGCTCGTCCATCAGACCGAACATGCGCTCCATATCAGACAATGAGTTCTTGATTTCACGGTAAATAAAACCCAAAAAATTCAGGGGGGCATACAGTTGCGTCAGGTAAGCTGAGACCAGCACCACATCACCCACCGTCATGCTGCCCTGTACCACCCGGTCGGCCGACATCCACAGCAAAATGGTAATCCCAAGGGTAATAATGACACCCTGGCCCGCATTCAGGAAATTCAGTGAAATCTGGTTCTTGACTGACGAGTCCACCCACTTGCCCAGATTCTCGTCATAACGATTGATTTCATAGGCTTCATTATTGAAATACTTAACGGTTTCATAGTTGATGAGAGCATCAATCGCCTGCGTATTGGCCATGCTGTCCAGACTGTTCATGCGCCGGCGCATGACCATGCGTTTTTCAGTCACGGTAAAGGTAAACAGGATATAGGCAACAATGGTAAGCATCGTTACCCCCGCAAACCAGACATCGTAGCGCCACAGCAAAATACCCATTACCATCAATAACTCAAGCAGGGTGGGCAAAATATTGAACAGGGTAAAATTCAGGACAAAACCAATCCCCTTGGTACCCCGATCTATATCCCTGCTTAATCCACCCGTTTGACGCAGCAGATGGAACCGCATGGACAAGCCAAAAAGGTGTTCAAAAATGCGTTTGGCAATTTTCCTGATGGAACCCTGCGTTACTTTGGCAAACAGGGCATCCCTGAGCTCACCGAACAGACTGCTGGAAACGCGCGCCAAACCGTAGGCCAGCAAAGCGGCCACCGGCAAAACCAATGCATTGGTCGGCATGCTCAGCTGATCGACAATATCTTTCAGGAAAATAGGTAAGATCACGCTGGCCACTTTGGCCAACACCAGACACAATAGCGCAAGGCCTACGCGCCACTTGAATTGCCACACATACGGCAACAGGGATAATATAACGCCAAAATTTAATTTATTGGATGCCGCTTTCTGTGGATTCTGCTCTGATTGAATTCTCATATATATTCTTGTAACAACGGACCCATCTTATTGCCTGCTCCGCCCCAAGGCAACGCAAAGGCTGGGCAAGATGACAACCCTCTTCATCCCTGTAATGACAACGGTCATAAAAAAAACAACCACTGGGCAAATGACGGTTACCCGGCAATTCGGGCAAGTCTATTGACCCTGCCATGGTTTGGCTGCCGGCCATATCGGGGACGGCATCCAGCAAAAGTTCGGTATAGGGATGCGCCGGTTTTTGCAATACTTCAGACGTGGGACCCAACTCGACAATTTGCCCCAGATACATCACGGCAATCCTTTTGCTCATATGTTTTATGACTGAAACATTATGGGAAATCAGGATATAGCTTAAATTCCTGGCTTTTTGCAAATCATTCAGCAAATTCAGAATTTGTGCCTGAACCGAAATGTCCAGTGCCGAAGTGGGCTCATCCAGCACAATAATATCAGGATTTGGGGCAAGCGCGCGTGCAATGGCAATGCGCTGACGCTGTCCCCCCGAAAACTCATGTGGATAACGATCCATATATTCTTCACGCAAGCCCACCTGAACCGCCAGATCAGCCGCTATTTGACGCAATTGTGCACGTGAATGTCCCCCTTGAATATGGATGGGCTCGGTAATCACCTTCCAGACAGGCAAACGAGGATCCAGTGAAGACTGTGGGTCCTGGAATACAATCTGGATGTTGGGTTTGCCGCTGCCAGTATGCCAGGTAACCGTACCACGGGTAGGCGGCAGCAGCCCCATCAGAACCTGGGCAAGCGTACTTTTGCCACATCCCGACTCACCCACGATCCCCAGGGTTTCACCGGCATTAGCCTGCAAATTTATGCCGTTCAGGACATGCGCGGTTGACTTGACGTGTCCCAGCCAGTTTTTTTTCACAGGAAAATGAACCTGAATATCGTTCAGGGAAACAAGACAGTTATCGGGCATTTCGTTCATCCTCTTGCTGCACAATCCAGCAGGCCACTTTATGAGACGGGTCTGACGTCAAAGGCAATAAATCAGGTGCCTTGCTGCAAATGTCTGCCTTGCGTTCACAACGGTTCATGAATGAGCAACAAACGGGCAACTGCGCCAGGTCGGGCACCTGCCCACCAATCGTTTTCAAAGGCGTACCCGGTTTTACATTTTCCGGCAAACCAGCCAGCAAGCCTTGCGTATAAGGGTGTCGGGGCTGCTTCATGACATCACGGGTGAAACCGTCTTCCACCACCGCCCCGGCGTACATGACATAGACCCGCTCACAAAACTGAGAAACCACCGCCATATCATGCGTAATCAATAAAATAGCAGCGCCGGTTTTACGGGCCCGCTCACGAAGCAAAAGCAAAACCTGTTTTTGCACCGTCACATCCAGCGCTGTTGTCGGCTCATCGGCAATCAACAACTTCGGTTCACAGGAAAATGCCAGGGCAATCATGATACGCTGACGCATGCCACCCGACAGCTCAAAGGGATAACTGTCAAAAACCCGCTCGGGGTCGGCAATATACATGTCCCGCAGCAAAGCCAGGGTTTTTTCTTTCGCCTTGGCCCGGCTGATGGATTGATGCTGCAAAATCACATTAATGATTTGCTTGCCCACTTTCATGACCGGGTTCAGGGCCGTCATGGGCTCCTGAAAAATCATCGAGACCTCACTACCCCGGATATCCCGCATTTGTTTTTCACTCAGTTTCAGAACATCCCTGCCCGACTGATGGATGCTGCCACTCGTGACCCGGTAACTGTCAGAAGGAATCAAGCGCATTCCCATCATGGCACACACCGATTTTCCCGAACCTGACTCTCCGACCAGACCCACAATCTCACCGGCAGCCACCCGCAGGTTAACCCCATTCAGGGCTTTGACCGCCCCTTTGTAAATGGGAAACTCAACACGCAAGTCTTCCACACTAAGCACCCATTCATTGACCTGGCCAGCTTGATTGTCTTGCATTACTTCACCTTCTGTTTGGGGTCCAGCATATCGCGCACCCCATCACCCAACAAGTTAAAGCCAATTGCCGTGATTAAGATGGCCAGACCGGGAAAAGTGGAGTACCACCACTGGTCAATCAGAAAATTACGGCCGGCGGAAACCATGGCCCCCCACTCGGCTGTGGGCTGTTGTGCTCCCAAACCGATGAACCCCAATGCCGCGGCCATTAATATGGCATTGCCAATATCCAGGGTAGTTTGCACAATAATGGGGGGCAAGGCATTTCTAATCACGTGCCATTGCACAATATGATGACGACTGGCACCAAACGTCTGCGCGGCTTTGACATACACCATTTCGCGAATACCCAGTGTTTGCCCGCGTGCCAGCCGGACATAATAAGGAACGCGCACCAGGGTAATGGCCAGCATGGCATTGAACAGGCTGGGCCCCAATGCCGCGGCCAGCGCCATGGTCAAGACCAAAGACGGTACCGACAGCATCACATCCATGATGCGCATAATAGTGGTGTCAACCCATTTGCCAAAAATACCTGAAAAACAGCCAATAATGGTCCCGATGAAACTGGCCACAAAGGCCACGAACAAACCCACACCGATAGATTGTTGCCCACCATACAGAACCCGGCTGAAAATATCGCGTCCGACTTCATCAGTGCCAAACCAATGGGCCATTGAGGGTGGCTGCAATCGCGCCCGCAAATTGATGACATCAGGGTTGTAAGGCGCCAATACAGGGGCCAGCAAGGCCGCCAGGCACATGAAAATAATAATACCCAGCCCCACCATGGTCATGGGACTGCGTCGCAATTGATACCAGAAATAGGAACCCCGGTGTTTAAGACCTGCAACCATCGCCATCATTAACCCACCTCTTTAATACGTGGATCAATCAGTAAATACAGCAAATCCACCAACAGATTCAACAACACATACACAAAAGAAACCAGCACGGCAAAACCCATGACTGCCGGAAAGTCCAGTGCCTGAATGGAATTGACGACATACAACCCCATGCCAGGCCAACTGAACACGGTTTCAGTCAGCACGGCCCCATATAGCAGGTCCCCCAAGGCCAGGCCCAGCACAGTAACTGAAGGAATCAGGGCATTGGGCAGGGCATGCCTGAGAATGACCTGCCATTTGGGCAGACCGTAGGCTTTGGCGGTACGGATATAGTCTTCGCTTAACTGCTCCAGCATGGAGGAACGGATCTGCCGTGAGACCACGCCCAGGTGCACAAAACTTAAAGTAAGCGCGGGTAACACAAGATGCCAGAGTGCATTATAAAAAGTCCGCATTTCTCCGGCCAGCAGCGAATCCACCAGATAAAAACCGGTCACAAACGGCGGAACGGGCACGCCTTGGCTAAGCCGACCACCGGCAGGGAACCACGAAAGGTTGCCATAAAAAATAATGATCAGCCCCATGCCAAGCCAAAAAGCCGGCATGGAAATACCCATGACAGAAACGGTTCTGGTTATTTGGTCAATCCACTTGTTTTTGTAAACTGCCGACAGTACGCCAAGCGGCACACCTATTAGAATGGCCAGTATCAGGGAGACCACCGCCAGTTCCATGGTAGCGGGAAAAAACGCCAGTAAATCCTGCAACACGGGGCGCCCCGTACGGATGGAGGTACCCAGATCACCCTGCAACAAACCCTTCAGGTACAGCCAGTACTGCTCATACAGGGGAAGATTCAACCCCAGTTTTTCACGAATCGCATCAACCATGGCTTCGCTGGCTCGGTCACCGGCAATAAGACGGGCCGGATCACCGGGAATCAGGTGAGAAACGATAAAGGTAATAACCGAAACGCCCAATACCACAAAAACAAGACCTACCAGACGTTTGGCAATAATTTGAAAAACCGGCATACCTGTTGTCCATCGGCAAAAACGTCCGTTAAAAGGGCGTTTTTGCCTGTTAATGTTTATTGATAATCCGATTATTCCTTGTTGATATCTTGCACGTTATAAACGTCATCAAGCATGGGATTATACGCAAAACCTTTCACATTATCACGCAAACCGATTTCCTCACTTTTCTGGAACAGATAGGCATAGGCGAAATCGTCCAATACCATTTTCTGAGCCTGCTGGTACAATTTGGTGCGCTCTTCCTGATCACTGATTTCAGCTGCCTTGCGAATCAGCTTGTCGACTTCGGGATTTGAGTAGAAAGAACGGTTACCAGGCAAGCCGCCTTTTTCAGAATCGAACCAGTAATTCATGAACATGTACGGATCGGCAAAATCGGGACTCCAGTTACCAATGGCAATATCAAACTCTCCTTTACCCAGGCGATCACGCATCGTTGCATTAGCAAGTTTTTCAAGTTTGACATTCACTCCCAGGGCAGCCAGGTTAGCCTGGGTCGTCAGGGCAATGGGCTCCCAGTTGGCATCACGATTTGAATAGAGCAGTATCAGATCCTGTTTGCCCAGATTTGCCTTGGCGAAACTGGCCTTGGCAGCATCAAGGTCCTGTTTGAAATCGGGGTTGGAATCATCATACGCCCACATGCCATCTGGAATGGGACCCTTGAGCTGTTTACCCTGATTATTCAGTACGCCCTCAACAATTCCTTCGTAATCAATCGCTTGCACAACGCCTTTACGGGCATCCAGGTTGGCCATCGGCCCGGTTTTATTGTTCAGGTACAGATAGGTAACCAACAAGGAGGGCACCTTCTCGAAATGAACACCGGGTTTGCCTTTCAAGGACTCAATCTGGTCAACCGGCAATTTGCCCACAATATCCAGATCGCCGTTTTGCAATTGCAGGCGCTGGGCCGATGCATCGGGAATGATTTTCAACAGAACCTTATCCAGTGCCGGTTTTTCACCACCATAGTGAGGATTCCGTTCAAGCTGGATGGCTTGGCCTTTCTCCCACTTTGTCATTTGGTAAGGACCTGAACCGGCCGTATTGCCCGCCAGGAAATTATCTGCCCCACCCTCGGCTTTTTCTACGGCCGGATTAATAATACCCGCCCCGTTATTGGCCAGAATGTAAAGGAAAGGCGCAAACGGTGTTTCAAGTTTGAACTCAACCGTTAGCGGATCTTTCACACTGGTTTGCATGGCAGGAAAAGGCTCGGAAGGCCCCTGTTTAATACGTAAAAGCCGATCAAAGGTATATTTGACCGCGTCAGCATTGACATCGCTGCCATCGGCAAACTTTTGCCCCGGTTTAAGTTTGAAAGTCCATGTCAGGTTATCATCGGAAGCGGTCCAGCTTTCGGCCAGATCGCCTTCCACCTCGGTAGAACCTTTTTTGTATTTAACCAGATGCTGATAACTGGGGTAAGTCACGGTCCAGTCGTTATTATCGATGGTCACAGCCGGATCAAGCGTTTGCGGATCGGCTGATTTGGCAATTACCAGCGTGTCTTTCGGTGTTGCCGCCATTGCACCCGGTATGGCTACTGAAAAACCAAGCGCCGAAGCAAAGACCGTAAGCAGTAATTTTCTGTAAATGCGATGTCCTGACATATGCGATTTCTCCCAATGAATATCGACCGGAACACAGGACATCTTATCAAAATAAATTTAATTCAGAAATAGTTGTTTACCCGATTGGTAAAAATAATTTCCTTTCGGAAAAAAAGACAGAAAGACCCTCACACTTTTACAAGGTCACTGTCAATCATGGGGTATGCACGGCTATTGGGCAGTTCATAATGCCACCACTCGGAAGGGATGGAGATAAACCCGGCATGTAGCATGATACCCAGCAGCAACAGGCGGTTTTTTTGTACTTCGGATGGCAAGTCCTTGCGGTCATGATGAGACAGTTCCCGCATATCGTCAAAGCCGGTTCCCATATCCAGCTCCTGCCCACTTTCGTTTAACAGCGTGACATCAACAGCGACACCGCGCGAGTGATTGGAGCCTTGTGACGGATCAGAAACATACCGGGCGTCTGATAGAACCGACCAAAAAATTTCCTGGGCCTTGCCAGGACGATAAGCATCAAAAACCTTAAGCGTCAGGCCAGCCTGTAACGCATAGCCAGCCGCCTTGCGCAAACAGGCTTCCGCATCGGGATGAAGGGCACAAACAGCTTCCTGGTAAACCACTTTACCAGCCAGATTATCGGGTGTGGCGTATACCAGGTCAATTACCACGCCATGATCTTGTTCCGTAATTATTGTCAATGCTGTTTGGCCCACGTCACATCCTCTTTATGCTTTCATTGATTCAATCGCTTCATTTAGAAGCTTGATATTAGCATCAAGTTCCGATGAACTGGAAGTGGGAAAACCATTGGCCACTACCTGCCCGTCAAGCTTGACCTCAAAACTGCCACCCAGTTCGTTTTTCGTGATCAGCTCGAGAATGTTTGCAGTCTGCAGACGCTTGGTCACCAACCCGGCATCTTTCGGATTATCAAAAGGAATGGACAGCAGTAACTCCCGTCCGCTTGCCGCAATCAGGCGGAAACGAAAACGTCCGTTTTCATCGCGGAAGCTGACAAATCGGGCAACCTTGGTCGTTTTCTTCTGCTCTTTGGGCGTCGCTTTTACCGCCAAGGCATTGCGCAAGCCAACCGCCTGGCGAATTTCATTCATAAACGGCGTGGCTTCACGGCGCGCTTTTTGGGCGCCCTCCTGCAGGATTTCTTCAATCTGGTCAGGCCTGGACATGAGTTCGTTGTAACGCTCACGCATGGGTGCCAGCGTATTTTCCAGCAAATCACCCAGCGCCTGCTTGGCATCACCCCAGCCCATACCATCCAGTAGCTGCTGCCTGAAAGCCGCTACCTCTTCCTGGCCCGCAAAAGCACGGTAAATCGTGAATAAGTGGGACTCATCAGGATCTTTGGGCTCACCGGGCAGACGGGAGTCGGTCTGAATACGGGCAATAGCTGCTTTCAGCAACTTGCTGCCCCCCTCAAACAGGGGAATCGTGTTGTTATAGCTTTTGGACATTTTACGACCATCAAGCCCCGGCAGGGTTGCCACTTCTTCTTCGATGTGAACTTCGGGCAAAGTGAAATAATCGCGTCCTGCCCCATACTGATGATTAAAACGCTGGGCAATATCACGGGCCATTTCAAGGTGCTGAATCTGGTCACGACCAACCGGTACCTTATTGGCATTGAACATGAGAATATCGGCCGCCATCAGGATGGGGTATGAAAACAGACCCATATTGACGCCATCATCGGGCTCCACGTTCTTGGCCACATTCTGGTCTACCGAGGCTTTGTAGGCATGCGCACGATTCATTAAACCCTTGGGCGTCAGACAGGTGAGAATCCAGCTGAGCTCGGGTATCTCGGGAATATCCGACTGACGATAAAAAGTAACCTTGTCGGTATCAAGGCCGGCAGCCAGCCAGGTGGCGGCAATTTCCAGACGTGAACGTGCCACTCGCATGGGATCATCACATTTGATCAGGGCGTGATAGTCAGCCAGAAAAAAGAAGGCATCCACATTCTCTTCACGACTGGCATTAATGGCAGGCCGGATGGCACCAGCATAATTGCCCAGATGTGGTGTTCCGGAGGTCGTGATCCCGGTTAGCACTCTTTTGTTTTTACTCATGAATTTTAATTCCCCATTTACAGACTGACCGATTCCCTTCGCTCAGACTCAAGATATTCTTTTGATTGCATTTCCATGATACGTGAAACCGTTCGATGGAACTCATTGGACAACGTGCCTTCGGTATATAACTCATCCGGCTCACATTCGGCAGACATGATGAGCTTGACCTTGTGGTCATATAAGACATCAATCAGCCAGGTAAAACGACGGGCTTCAGAGGCATGTTTGGGACGCATTCTGGGTACGTCAGATAAAATAATCGTATGAAAACGATTGGCCAGCTCAAGGTAATCATTTTGCGAACGAGGCCCGCCACACAAGGTGGCAAATGAAAACCACACCACAGACCCACCCACGGCTTCAGCACGGATTTCACGGTTCTCGATATGCAAGACCGGATCCTGAACAGCCGTATCCGAGAGCTGATCAAACGCCTGCTGCAATTCATGCCGGGTTTGTTCGGTCAGGGGGGTATGATACATTTTGACCTGTTCCAGCGTACGCAAACGGTAATCCACACCAGTATCCACATTAAGCACATCCATCCGTTCCTGGATCAGCTTGATGGCCGGAAGGATGCGGTCACGGTGCAATCCGTCCGGATACAGGGTAGAAGGTTCGTAATTGGATGTCATCACAAATGAGGTGCCATACTCAAACAGTTTCAGCAACAGACGATACAGAATCATTGCATCGGCAATATCCGATACGTGAAACTCATCAAAACAGATCAGACGATATTTTTTGGCAATACGGCGCGCCACCTCATCAAGCGGATCCTGGGTACCCTTGATTTGCTGCAGTTGCAAATGCACGCCGCGCATGAACTCATGAAAATGAATCCGGGTTTTACGCTTTAGCGGCACAGTCAGGTAAAAAGAATCCATGAGAAAACTTTTACCTCGCCCCACCCCACCCCACATGTAGACACCTTTGGGGATAGCCGGTCGGCTGAACAATTTTTTCAGCTTGTTCGAGCGCTGCTCCTTAAAGCCGATCCAATCATCATAATACTTCTGCAAGCGACGGATTGCCTGCTGCTGTGCCGCATCTGCCTTGTAGCCGCGTTCACCCAGCGCTTTTTCATAATACTGCAAAACATTCATGACGATAAATTCAAGTTTAAAAATTCATTATATTAAAAAGGCCTGCAGCCTGGCTGGCTGTTCAGGGAACACCAACCACGAGCCGCAGGCCTGCTATTTCAAGCAAAACTTAAAACAGTACCAACTTGATTAAAAGTTCAATGCACGTTTATCAACCGCAAGGGCTGCTTCTTTCATTGCTTCAGACAAAGTTGGGTGTGCATGGCAGATACGGGCAATGTCTTCAGCCGCACCTTTGAATTCCATGATCGTAACGGCTTCTGCAATCAGTTCTGACGCCATTGGGCCGATAATGTGAACGCCCAGGACTTCATCGCTCTTGGCATCGGCAATGATTTTCACAAAACCGGTCGTATCGCCCAATGCACGTGCACGACCATTGGCCAGGAAGGGGAAGCTGCCCACTTTGATTTCACGTTTTTCGGCCTTAAGCGCCTGCTCTGTTTTACCCACCCAGGCAATTTCAGGAGAGGTGTAAATAACAGAAGGAATCGTATCGAAGTTGACATGACCGTGCTGACCGGCAATACGCTCGGCAACCGCCACACCTTCTTCTTCTGCCTTGTGTGCCAGCATGGGGCCACGCACCACATCACCAACTGCCCATACGTTAGGCAAATTGGTTTTACAATCGGCATCAACCACAATGAAACCACGCTCATCCAGTTGCAGGCCAACGGCCTCTGCATTCAAACCGGTGGTGTAAGGAACACGACCGATAGATACGATCAGCTTGTCAACCACCAGGGACTGCTCCTCACCTTTGGCGGTGGTGTAAGGAATGGTAATTGCTTTCTCGGTTTGTTTGATTTCACCAATTTTCACGCCAGTTTCAATAACCAGGCCTTGTTTGGTGAAGGCTTTTTGCGCTTCTTTGGCAACTTGGGCATCGGCCACTGCCAGGAAATCAGGAGCGGCTTCAAGCACCACAACTTCGGCACCCAGACGACGCCATACGCTACCCAGTTCAAGACCAATTACGCCCGCACCGATCACACCCAGTTTTTTAGGGACGGCAGGAATGCTTAAGGCTCCATCGTTGGACAGAACCTGTTTTTCGTCGAAAGCCAGGCCAGGCAAGGCACGGGGTTGTGAACCGGTTGCCACAATAACGTGTGAAGCGGTAATGGTTTCTTCTTTTTTACCACTGATTTTAATGTTGTAGCTGCCATCAGCCGCTTTACCGGCAAATTCGCCTTTGCCAGAAAAGAAAGTGACTTTGTTCTTTTTGAACAGGAACTGGATACCGTCATTGTTTTGCTTGACAACGGTATCTTTGCGACCGATCAGCGTGTCGAGTTTGAGTTTGACACTACCCACTTCAATACCGTGCTCGGCAAAGTGATGATTGGCCTGCTCGAAGTGTTCGGATGATTGCAACAGGGCTTTGGAAGGAATACAACCCACGTTGGTACATGTACCACCGGGTTTTGGATTACCGGCTTCGTCAGTCCAGGCATCGATACATGCCACTTTTTTGCCCAACTGCGCAGCACGGATAGCGGCAATATACCCACCAGGTCCGGCACCAATAACAACCACATCAAATTGAGTAGACATAATAATTCTCTTTAATTTAATTCATTCGCATGCACAATGGGTGCATATAAAGAACCACGCCCCGTAAGGGGGCGTGTGTAGACCATGTATTGATTACAGATCAAGCAACAGGCGTTGTGGATCTTCCAGCGCTTCTTTCATGGCAACCAGACCAAGTACGGCTTCGCGACCATCGATAATGCGGTGATCATAAGACATGGCAAAGAAGTTGATTGGGCGAATAACAACTTGACCGTTCTCGACAACAGCACGATCTTTCGTGGCGTGAATACCCAAAATGGCTGATTGTGGTGGGTTGATGATAGGTGTGGACAGCATGGAACCGAAAGTACCGCCGTTGGAGATGGAGAAGGTACCACCTGTCAATTCGTCAAGCGTAAGCTTGCCATCACGTGCCTTGGCACCGAACTCGGCAATTTTTTTCTCGATGTCGGCAATAGACATTTGATCGGCATTGCGCAGGATAGGCACAACCAGGCCACGTGGGCTGCCAACCGCGATACCAATATCAAAGTAACCGTGGTAAACAATATCCTTGCCATCTACAGAAGCATTCAGGATGGGGTATTTTTTCAGGGCGGCAACAGCTGCCTTGACAAAGAAAGACATGAATCCCAGTTTGATACCGTGCTCTTTCTCGAATTTTTCTTTGTATTTGTTACGCAGATCAATAACCGCTTTCATGTTGACTTCGTTGAAAGTGGTCAGGATTGCATTTTCAGACTGGGACTGCAGCAGACGCTCAGCAACGCGGGCACGCAGACGTGTCATTGGCACGCGTTGTTCTGGACGACCGTCCAGGGAAACAGACAGCGGCGCAGCAGGCGCAGCCACTGATTTGGCAGGTGCAGAAGCAGCCACAGCATCAGCTTTGGTGACACGACCGTCACGACCGGAGCCAGCCACATCAGCAGCGCTGATGCCTTTTTCTGACAGGATTTTGCTGGCGGCAGGTGAAGCCACACCACTTACTGTTTTGCTTTCTGCCGCGGCAGGCGCAGCAACAGCCGGAGCAGCTTCAGCGGCTGCAGGAGCAGCTGCCACACCTACCGTTGCCTCGGTGTCAATTTTAGCCAGCAACTGTTCTGCAGTCACGGTGCTGCCATCGCCTTCTACAATTTCAACAATCACGCCTGATGCCGGTGCTGGCACTTCAAGAACCACTTTATCTGTTTCAACTTCGATCAGGGTTTCGTCTTGGGTAACCGCTTCACCTACTTTCTTTTTCCATTCGAGCAGGGTCGCTTCAGAAATTGATTCTGATAATTGGGGAACGATAACGTCAATAATAGCCATTTTTTTTAATCCGTAAAATATGTTAGTCCAATTACTTGGTTAGGATAAAACCTTTTAATTTCGGCGCAAATGCCTGTTCAATAAGCGCTTTTTGCTGCTCTACGTGTTTAGCCATGTAGCCAACCGCTGGAGAAGAAGAAGCATTGCGGCCTGCATAAGACAGTTTCTGACCGGCAGTCATGTTCTCATACAGATGATGCTGAATATAGAACCATGGTCCTTGGTTCTGAGGTTCATCCTGAACCCAAACAACTTCTGTGGCATTAGGATATTTTTTTATTTCCGCTTCAAATGCCTTGTGGGCAAACGGATACAACTGTTCAACACGAATAATGGCCACATCATTGGCTTCGCGTTCAGTACGGGCATTAACCAGATCGTAATAAACCTTACCTGAACAAACCAGAATACGCTTGACTTGCTCTGCCTTGATTTCCGTGTTGACTTCAGGAATGACCGTCTGGAATTCACCAGAGGACAAATCAGTTAACGGAGAAGTTGCATCTTTGTTACGCAGCAGTGATTTTGGTGTAAAGATGACCAAAGGCTTGCGGAACTGACGAATCATCTGGCGACGCAACAAATGGAAAATCTGGGCAGCATTGGTAGGCTGAACCACTTGCATGTTGTTGTCGGCACACAGTTGCAGGAAGCGCTCGATACGGGCAGATGAGTGTTCTGGGCCCTGTCCTTCGTAACCGTGTGGCAGCATCATGGTCAGACCGCATTGACGGCCCCATTTTGCCTCACCGGAGGAAATGAACTGGTCAATGACAACCTGGGCACCGTTGACGAAGTCGCCAAACTGGGCTTCCCAGATAGTCAGTGTATTGGGTTCTGAACAGGCATAACCATATTCAAAGCCCAGCACCGCTTCTTCAGACAGCACAGAGTCGATAACGGTAAAGGGAGCCTGATTCTCGGTGACGTTCTGCAGGGGAATATATGTACCATCGTCCCAGCGCTCACGTTTTTGATCGTGCAATACCGCGTGACGGTGAGTAAATGTGCCACGACCTGAGTCCTGACCGGTAATACGCACGGCATAACCTGAAGCAACCAAAGTTGCAAATGCCAGGTGCTCACCCATACCCCAGTCGAGGTTTTGCTCGCCTTCAGCCATTTTGCGACGGTCGTTCAACAGTTTCTTGACCAGATTATGAGGTGTAAAGTTTTCTGGAATCGTGGTGATTTTTTCACCAATACGCTTGAGCTCTGCCAACGGAACGGCTGTATCGGCATGGTCTGTCCACTTGGCGCCCAGGAATGGGGTCCAGTCGATTGCGTATTTGTTTTTGTAGTCTGTCAATACAGGCTCAACGGTTTTCTGGCCGTCTTCCATTAACTGACGATACTCCTTGACCATTTGGTCGGGGCCGTCGGCATCAAGCACGCCTTGGGCAACCAGTTTGTCACCGTACAGTTTACGTGTACCGGGATGAACACTGATGCTTTTGTACATCAATGGCTGTGTCAATGCCGGGGTATCTTGCTCGTTATGACCCAGTTTGCGGAAGCAAATGATATCGATTACGACGTCATGACCGAACTCCATGCGATAGTCAACCGCCAGTTGGGAAACGAAAGCAACCGCTTCAGGATCATCACCGTTTACGTGGAAAACGGGCGCTTCAATCATTTTGACAACGTCTGTACAATACAGGGTTGAACGCACGTCGCGTGGATCAGAAGTGGTGAAGCCGATTTGGTTATTAATCACGATATGAATCGTGCCACCGGTGCCATAACCACGGGTTTGCGCAAGGTTAAGGGTTTCCATAACCACGCCCTGACCGGCAAACGCCGAGTCACCGTGCACCAGTACGGGCAGAACCTGCTGCTTGCCATTTTCACGGCGCTCTTGACGCGCACGTGCACTACCCTCTACGACCGGGTTGACAATTTCCAGGTGGGACGGGTTAAAGGCCAAAGACAGGTGAACCGGGCCGCTAGGGGTAGACAGGTCACTGGAGAAGCCGTTATGGTATTTCACGTCACCATCGGTCAGGCCTTCAGCATGCTTGCCTTCAAACTCGGCAAACAGGTCACCAGGCATTTTGCCCATGATATTGACCAGCATGTTAAGACGACCACGGTGAGCCATGCCTACTACGATTTCGTGCACGCCACGGGCGGCTGAGTGATTGACGATTTCATCCATGGAGGCGATAAAGCTTTCACCACCCTCAAGAGAGAATCGTTTTTGACCTACATACTTGGTATGCAGGAAACGCTCAAGACCTTCGGCTTCAGTCAGCTGCTGCAGAATACGTTTTTTCTGCTCTGCATCAAAATTGGGATTGCTTTGAATGGATTCCAGGCGTTCCTGGACCCAGCGCTTGGCGGCAGGATCGGACATATGCATGAATTCGGCACCAATGCTGCGGCAGTAAGTATCGCGCAGGGCATTGAGAATTTCACGCAGAGTCATGGTTGTTTTCTTGGTGAAGTAGGTATTCGTTGCAGAGTACACATCATCAAGGTCGGCTTCGGTCAGACCGTAAAAGGCTGGATCGAGCTCGCGGATTTCGGGGCGTTCACGACGTTTCAGGGGATCCAGGGTTGCCAGACGCACACCCAATGAACGGTAAGCAGCAATCAGAGACTGCACATGCAGTTGTTTGCTGGCCACTTCAAGGTTGGGAGGTGCAATTTGCTGAACGGCAAAAGCATTGGCTTTGGCACGCTGGGCAAATGAAGTAATGACAGAACTGTGATTTTGATCGCGGGTTCCCGTGGAGCCGTCGGTTGCGGGCAAATGCTGCAACTGATCAAAATAAGCACGCCATTCTTCTGGTGCTGAATCAGGATTGTCCAAGTAAGCTTCATAAAGCTCTTCGACATAGGTGGCATTGCTGCCAAATAAATAAGATGTGGATAATTTCTTTTCAATTTCCGTAGTCATAAACGCTTCACCGGTATGAGTGTTTCACCCTTTGGATGCAGGAATACCTTCCGCGTTACGGCTAGACCGAATAGCGGATAGCGGGGCAGAAGGCACGTACTAGCCTTAAAAGCCAATAACCTAAAAGTATACCCCCATTTAACAAGCTTTTCTCTATAAAGTTTTCAAAAACAAAAGATTATTAATGCTTACTGACTGGCAAATTGGTATATTTGTATAATTCGTTGCTTTATAAACACGATTAGTTTTAATTTATCAAACTAAAAATACAATAGGGTCTTCTCTACTATGAATCACGATTTCACTAAATTGGCACTGGACTATCACGCCCACCCTACTCCCGGCAAGATTTCAGTGACACCAACCAAGCCACTGGCCAACCAGGACGATCTTTCCCTGGCTTATTCTCCCGGTGTGGCTGCGGCCTGTATGGCCATCTTTAATGACGGTGACGAAGCGGCCTCCAAATACACGTCCCGCTCCAATCTGGTTGGCGTGATTACTAACGGTACGGCAGTACTTGGCCTGGGCAATATTGGCCCGCTTGCCGCCAAACCGGTCATGGAAGGAAAAGGATGCCTGTTCAAGAAGTTTGCCGGTGTGGATGTTTTTGACATCGAACTTGCCGAACACGACCCCGACAAACTGGTCGATATTATTGCCGCACTTGAGCCTACTTTGGGCGGGGTCAATCTGGAAGACATCAAAGCCCCCGAGTGTTTCTACATTGAGAAAAAATTGCGTGAGCGCATGCGCATCCCCGTGTTTCATGATGACCAGCACGGTACCGCCATCATTTCTTCAGCTGCTGTTCTGAATGGACTTAAAATTGTCAACAAGAATCCGGCAGACGTCAAACTGGTCTGCTCAGGCGCTGGTGCCGCTGCCATTGCCTGCCTCGACTTACTTGTCAAGGTCGGCATCAACAAAGAAAACATTTATGTTTGTGACTCCCGTGGCGTGATCTGGAAAGGACGCGATGAAAACATGGAAGAGAACAAGACTCGCTACGCCCAGGATACCGATGCGCGCACCCTGGCCGATGTCATTAAAAACGCCGATGTTTTCCTGGGTTGCTCCACTGCGGGTGTTCTTACCAAAGACATGGTCAAGTCCATGGGCAATCAACCCCTGATTCTGGCCCTTGCCAATCCCGACCCTGAAATTCTTCCCGAAGATGCCAAAGAAGCACGCCCCGACTGTATTATTGCCACCGGCCGTTCCGACTATCCCAACCAGGTCAACAACGTACTGTGCTTCCCATTCATTTTCCGCGGTGCGCTTGATGTTGGCGCCACCCGCATTACCGAAGAAATGAAACTGGCCTGCGTTACCGCCATTGCTGAATTGGCTCAAGCTGAACAAAATGATGAAGTCGCCTCGGTTTACCAGGATCAGGACCTGAATTTCGGCCCTGAATACATCATTCCCAAACCGTTTGACCCACGTCTTATTGTACAAATTGCACCCGCTATTGCACAGGCTGCCATGGACTCTGGCGTGGCCACACGCCCCATTGAGGACATGGATGCCTACCGCAGCCAGCTGATGAGTTTTATCTACCACTCCGGACAGTTGATGCGTCCTTTGTACAAACAGGCAAAATCAGCCCCCAAACGGGTTGTTTTCGCGGATGGCGAAGATGAGCGTGTCCTGCATGCCGCCCAAACCGTTATCGACGAAAAACTGGCTTACCCCATCCTGGTCGGCCGTCCTTCCGTCATCAACATGCGTATTGAAAAACTGGGCCTGCGCCTGATTAACGGGAAAAACATTGAGATTGTCAATCCGGAAGATGACGACCGTTTCAATGAAACCTGGCAAGCCTACTATAAACTGAAAGCACGGGATGGCGTTACTCCCAACATTGCCAAAGCCATGGTTCGCAAACACAATACGCTTATTGGTGTCATGCTTATGGAACGCGGTGATGCCGATGCCATGATTTGTGGCGTTTCAAGCAAGTTTGACAACCAGCTTAAATATGTTGAAGAGGTCATTGGCCTGAAACCCGGCGCCCAGACTTTTGCCGCCATGAACGTGCTCATGTTGCCTGATGAAACCCTGTTCATTTGCGATACACACGTTAATGAAAACCCAAGTGCCGAACAAATTGCCGACATTACCATTCAGGCTGCCGAAGAAATGATTCGCTTTGGCATCACACCCAAAATCGCGCTATTGTCCCACTCCAACTTTGGCAGCCGCCCAAGCGAATCATCCCGAAAAATGGCCCGCGCCCGTGAAATTATTGCCGAACGCGCACCATTACTGGAAGTGGACGGCGAAATGCATGCCGACTCTGCCCTGTCAGAAAAAATCCGGCTTAATGCTTTCCCCGACTCTACGCTCAAAGGACGTGCCAATCTGTTAATCATGCCAAACCTGGACACTGGCAATATTACCTATAACATGCTGAAAATGACGGGAAGCAATGGTATTGCGATGGGTCCTGTCCTGCTGGGCGCAGCAAAACCGGTACATATCCTTACCACCAGCGCAACCACACGCCGTATTGTCAATATGACCGCACTGGCCGTTGTTGACGCGCAGCAATCACAAGGAAACTAGGTTTTGTTGAAAAGCGATGATCTTGCCAAACTGCTGCTCAGACTTGGGGTGGGCTTTCTGATCCTGTTTCATGGTTTGATCAAAATCACGAACGGAATCGATCCGCTCATTGGCATGGTAACCGCCAAAGGCTTGCCCGCATTTATCGCCTATGGCGTTTATGCGGGCGAGGTCATTGCGCCAATCATGGTCATTATTGGCCTTTATACACGCCCTGCCGCCCTGGTCATTGCAGTGAATATGCTATTTGCCTTTTTCCTTGTCCATATGGGGCAACTGTCTTCATTCAGCCGCTCGGGCGGCTGGGTACCCGAATTACCCGCTCTTTTTCTGGTGGGTGCGCTGGTTATTTTTCTGGGTGGTGCAGGCAAATACTGCATAAATACGCCTTATAACAACTGATGCCTTATAACAACTGATCGTTTTTTTTCCCAAATAAAAAGCCCTTCAGGAATCATCCTGAAGGGCTTTTTCAAACTAGCTGGAAATACCGGGCAAAAAATTAGCGCTTGGAAATTTCCACTACATCACGAGCAATCTCACCGGTAAACAGCTGACGGGGACGACCGATCTTGTATGCAGGATCAGAGATCATTTCGTTCCACTGCGCAACCCAGCCTACTGTACGTGCCAAAGCAAAAATTGCCGTGAACAAAGAAGTAGGAATACCGATTGCACGCTGAACAATACCAGAGTAGAAGTCAACGTTAGGATACAGTTTACGTTCAACGAAGTATGGATCCTCAAGAGCGATACGCTCCAGTTCCATGGCCAACTTGAACAGAGGATCATTCTCGAGACCCAGGGCAGTCAGGACTTCTTTACATGTTTCCTGCATTAATTTGGCACGTGGATCATAATTTTTGTACACACGGTGACCAAAGCCCATCAGGCGAACACCTGATTCCTTGTCTTTAACCTGCTCCATGAATTCGCCCACTTTCGCAATGCCACCATTGGCTTGAATTTGCTCAAGCATGTTCAGGCAAGCTTCATTGGCACCACCATGAGCTGGCCCCCACAAGCAGGCAACACCTGCAGCAATCGCTGCAAATGGGTTGGTACCTGAAGAGCCGCATAGACGCACAGTAGAAGTAGACGCATTTTGCTCGTGATCGGCATGCAAGATAAAGATGCGATCAAGAGCACGCTCAACAACGTCATTAACCTTGTAATCTTCACAAGGTGTTGCAAACATCATGCGCAGGAAATTACCTGTATATGACAAATCATTCTGAGGATAGATGAAAGGCTGACCCTGAGAATACTTATAGGTCATTGCCACCAATGTAGGCATTTTGGCCAACAGCCTAATGGCTGAAATGTGGCGATGCTCTGGATTGGTAATATCGGTAGAATCATGGTAGAAAGCAGCCATCGCACCTACCAGACCCGTCATGATGGCCATAGGGTGCGCATCACGGCGGAAGCCACGCAGGAAAAACTGCATTTGCTCGTTAACCATGGTGTGATAGGTAACCTGATGATTGAAATCGGCTTTTTGTTTCTCATTTGGCAACTCGCCATTCAACAGCAAGTAGCTGGTTTCCATGAAGTCGCAATTAACAGCCAACTGCTCGATTGGATAACCACGGTACAACAATTGACCTTTATCACCATCGATGTAGGTAATGGCAGACTCACATGATGCCGTAGACAGGAATCCTGGGTCATAGGTAAACATGCCTGTCTGACCGTACAACTTGCGAATGTCTATAACATCTGGACCCACTGTACCTTGGTACACTGGAAATTCAACGGGATTACTACCATCGGAAAAGCTGAGCGTAGCTTTTTTTTCAGACAATTTCATCTATATTCCTTATTAGTTTATACAACACGATAATTTTTTACTCACCTTACCCTGCACGCATCAGACCGATCAGACGGTTTATATTAGGCGTATCATAGTCACCTTCTGGCTCTGAACGCGCCAACAAAAGGTCGAGTAAATTGTTATCATCCAGCTCAAAAAGTTGAGTCAGGGACTTTACATCTTCGTTGGTTAACGAAGATTCATAACGATCCAAAAATTTGGTAATGATCAAATCGTTTTCTAGAAGTCCCCGACGAGCCCGCCAACGAAGGCGGGCCCGTTCCAATTCCGTTAATTTGTCCATAAACAAACTACTTAGATTGAACGGCGAACCAGCATTTCCTTGATCTTGCCGATTGCTTTTGTTGGGTTCAATCCTTTAGGACAAACATCAACACAATTCATGATTGTGTGACAACGGAATAAACGGTACGGATCTTCAAGATCGTCCAGACGCTCTGCAGTAGCCTGGTCACGACTGTCTGCAATAAAGCGATAAGCATTCAACAAGCCTGCAGGACCTACAAATTTATCTGGATTCCACCAGAAAGACGGACAGGAGGTAGAGCAGCATGCACAAAGAATACACTCATACAAACCATCCAGCTCCTCACGAGCCTCGGGAGTTTGCAGGCGCTCTTTTTCTGGTGGCGGTGTTTCGTTAATCAGATACGGACGAATTGAGTGATACTGATTGAAGAAGTGCGTCATATCCACGATCAGGTCACGAATAACCGGCAAACCAGGCAATGGACGAAGAACGATCGGCTCTTTCAGGTCACGCAGATTGGTGGTGCATGCCAAGCCGTTTTTACCGTTGATATTCATGGCATCTGAACCACAAACCCCTTCACGGCAAGAACGACGGATTGCAAGACTGTCATCAACGTCATTTTTAATGCGAACAATCGCATCAAGCAACATTTTGTCTGTAGGCTGAAGCTCGACGTCAAGCTTTTGCATGTAGGGACGCTCGTCCTTATCAGGATCGTAGCGGTAAATTTCAAATTTGACGATACGTTTAGTACTCATAATATCCTGCTTAGAAAGTGCGTGCTTTAGGTGGGAATGACTCAACAGTCAGTGGTTTCATGTGAACCGGTTTGTATTCCAGGCGGCCATCTGAAGAATGCCACAAGGTATGTTTCAACCAGTTTTCATCATCACGTTCCGGATGATCATTCAGTGCATGGGCACCACGGCTTTCAGTGCGATTGGCTGCTGATTTAATGGTTGCACGCGCTACTTCAATCATGTTCTCAACTTCAAGCGCCTCAACACGTGCCGTGTTGAACACTTTTGACTTGTCTTTGAAACTGATGCGTTTGACCTGCTCTGCCAGTTCGTCGATTTGACCCACACCTTCGTTCAGCAGTTTCAATGTACGGAATACACCACAGTGCTGCTGCATTGAAACACGAATGCTATTGGCAACGTCCTGTACTTTCTCACCGGAAGTACGGGTTTCAAGAGCATTGACACGAGCCAGGGAAGCTTCTACAGACTCTTTAGCCAGAGGCTGGTGTTCACGTTGTTTTTCCGGATGAGAGTCAACAATGTGATTACCGGCTGCACGACCGAAAATAACCAGATCAAGTAAAGAGTTGGTACCCAGGCGGTTAGCACCGTGTACCGATACGGCCGCACATTCACCAATGGCGTACAGACCGTTAACCACTTTTTCTTCGCCATTTTCCCAGGTAACAACCTGACCATGATAGTTGGCAGGAATACCACCCATTTGATAGTGAATGGTTGGCACAACAGGAATAGGCTCTTTAATGGGGTCGACGTTACCGAACTTGATCGCAATTTCACGAATGGATGGCAAACGTTTGTTAATGACGTCGGCACCCAAGTGATCCAGTTTCAACACAACGTAGTTGCCATCCGGACCACAGCCGCGACCTTCCTTGATTTCCTGGTCCATTGAGCGGGACACGAAGTCACGTGGAGCCAAGTCTTTAAGGGTAGGTGCATAACGCTCCATGAAGCGCTCACCGTCTTTATTGAGCAGGATACCCCCCTCACCGCGAACACCCTCAGTAATCAGCACGCCCGCACCGGCAACACCGGTTGGGTGGAATTGCCAGAATTCCATATCTTGCAGGCAGATGCCAGCGCGCGCCGCCATACCAAGACCGTCACCGGTATTGATGAATGCGTTGGTGGAAGCGGCCCAGATACGACCTGCACCACCTGTTGCCAGAATGGTTTTCTTGGCTTCAAGGATATAAATATCACCTGTTTCCATTTCCAGGGCAGTCACACCCAGAACATCACCGGCATCGTTACGGATCAGGTCAAGCGCCATCCATTCCACGAAGAAGTGGGTTTTGGCTGCAACGTTACGCTGATACAGTGTGTGCAACAAGGCATGACCGGTACGGTCAGCAGCGGCACAGGCGCGTTGCACAGGCTTTTCACCAAAATTGGCGGTATGACCACCAAATGGACGCTGGTAAATTGTGCCATCAGCATTACGGTCAAAAGGCATACCAAAGTGTTCAAGCTCGTAAACCGCTTCGGGAGCCTGACGACACATGAATTCGATAGCATCCTGGTCACCGAGCCAGTCGGAACCTTTGATGGTATCGTACATGTGCCAGTACCAGTTATCTTCGCTCATATTACCCAAAGATGCACCAATACCACCTTGAGCCGCTACAGTGTGCGAACGGGTTGGAAACACTTTGGATAAAACAGCAACTTTAAGACCAGCCTGCGCAAGCTGCAAGGAACAACGCATACCGGCCCCGCCGGCGCCCACAACCACCGCATCAAACTGGCGGCGTGGCAATGAAGAATTAATTGCGACCACGGCTTATAGACTCCAAACAATATTCGCGAAAAACAAGACTGAACCAATTAACCACAATACGGTTAATACATGCAGGGCCACACGAAGGCCTGCCGGTTTCACATAGTCCATCCAAATGTCACGTACACCTACCCAGGCATGCCAGGCCAGAGAGAAAAAAGCCAGCGTGGCTGAGATTTGACCCAAAGGCAAGCCAAAACAGGTAAAGGTGAAGAAACCTTTCCATGACTCATAGTTGATGGATGTGAACAGGGCACAGATCAGGAATAAAACAGAATAAACAGCCAGGATGACCGCAGTCATGCGCTGGACGAGAAAATCAAATGAGCCATAGTGTGCACCCACAACCAGGCGTTTCCTACCGATTTGTTCATGAGTTGCCATTACAGAGCTCCAAACAGTTTAATTGCAAAAATCAGGGTAAGGGCAATACTTGTACCCAAAACAATCGCTGCACTTTTCTGGGCGGATACTTTATCCATGCCGATATGCAAATCAAGGGTCAGGTACCGGATACCGGCACACAAGTGATGCATGAAGCCCCACAAAATAACCAGCAGAATGAGTTTCAGCAAGAAGCCACCAAACCCGCTTCCCAAAGCCTCAAAGCTTTCTGGTGATGCCACACTGGCAGCAAAAAGAGGTATCAGAATAATAGGTAAGCTTAAAAACAGAAGTGCGCCACTGATACGGTGCAAAATTGACACTTTACCGGCAGTGGGCAGGCGGTATTTAACTGCAATAAGCTCTAAATCGAGATTGCGAAATTCCCGACGTGGCTTTGACGTAGAGTCTGACATAACGGCCTCAAAATAATGAAACGATATATAACAAAAAACAAACCCGGCCAATATTACTTCTTTTGAACCGGCACTAACCAAAACGGCCTCTAGTTTAAACTATTTCTGTAATGATATTGATCGGTCAGATAAAATCCCCTGCGAATTTCCATGGGCCGATCTCCATAAGTATAAGAGACACGATCCACCTGCAACAAAGGAAAACCTTCAGAAACATTAAGAAAATCAGCCATTTGCGGACTTGCCGCAACAGCCCTTATCTTCTCCTCCGCCCGAACCATACTGACACCAAATTTTGTCTCAAACAAACCATAAAGCGGCCCTTTGTTATGAATCAGTATCTCGCTGGTAAGCCCTTTGAAGACATCGGCAGGCAACCAGATTTCATCGATAACGCTTGGCCGGTTACCCAAATTCATAATGCGCTTTATATATATAAGCGTATCTCCAGAACGAATTTCGAGCATGCGAGCCATTTCCTGTGTTGCCTTTTGCCGGCTACATTCAAGTATTGTACTTTGTGCACGCTGATTATTTTCGGGATTATCGGGAGTAAGCCGCAAAAAACGGTAGCGAACCTGGGCTTCATGGTGAGTGGCAACAAACGTGCCTTTACCCTGACGTCTGATCAACAGATTCTCGGCGGCCAGTTCATCAATTGCCTTGCGCACGGTTCCCTGACTGACCTGAAACCGGGAGGCAAGGTCTAGCTCACTGGGAATGCTTTCGCCGGGCTTCCATTCACCGGCATGCAAACTTTGTACAAGCAACGCTTTGATTTGCTTATACAAAGGACTGAAAGCGGCACCACTAATGGCGCCACCTTTGCCGGTTAAGGATGATGACACTGACATATTTACAGAATAATGAAAACCTGAATTAACGTGCGACATTATTTCATACCCAAGGGTTTATGTCTATTCTTATATAAGATATAAGTTATAAGACAATTTGACGAAAAACGGATTTTATTCTAAGATTATCGGCAATTATCAATAAGAGTTTTCATGAATAATCCGGTGCCAATATTGGGCTGCCGCATACGCTCTTAAGGCTCTTACCTCTTTACGTTCATACCTATTTTGGAGAAACATTTATGTCCAAGCCAGCCCTGCGCGTTGCCGTTACTGGTGCTGCCGGTCAAATCGGTTACGCATTGTTATTTCGTATTGCCTCAGGCGAAATGTTAGGCAAAGACCAGCCGGTCATTTTGCAATTGCTTGAAATCCCAGACGAAAAAGCACAAAAAGCGCTTAAAGGCGTCATGATGGAACTGGACGATTGCGCATTCCCACTTCTGCAGGAAATAACCGCTCACAGCGACCCCATGACCGCATTCAAAGATGCTGACATCGCTCTGTTGGTGGGTGCACGCCCCCGTGGCCCTGGCATGGAGCGTAAAGACCTGCTGCAAGTCAATGCGCAAATTTTCACCGCCCAGGGTAAGGCACTTAACGCTGTGGCGAGCCGTGATGTAAAAGTGCTGGTTGTTGGCAACCCCGCTAACACCAATGCCTATATTGCCATGAAATCCGCCCCCGACCTGCCTGCCAAAAACTTCACCGCCATGTTGCGTCTGGATCACAACCGCGCGCTTACCCAACTGGCCCAGAAATCTGGCAAAGCAGTTAAAGACATCGAAAACCTCATCGTTTGGGGCAACCACTCTCCAACCATGTACCCAGACACCCGTTTCGCTACTGTCAACGGCGAGTCCCTGGACAAGCTCATCAACGACGAAACATGGAACCGTGAAACCTTCATCCCTACCGTTGGCAAACGTGGCGCAGCAATTATCGAAGCACGCGGTCTGTCTTCTGCCGCATCTGCAGCCAATGCCGCCATTGACCACATCCGTGACTGGGTGTTGGGCTCAAACGGCAAATGGGTCACCATGGGCGTTCCCTCAGATGGCTCTTACGGTATCCCCGAAGGCATCATCTACGGTGTTCCTGTTACGACTGAAAATGGTGAATACAAACGTGTTGAAGGCCTGGAAATCGACGCATTCTCTCGTGAGCGCATGGATTTCACCCTTAAAGAATTGCTGGAAGAGCGTGACGGTGTAGCCGATCTGCTTAAATAATCCCAGTCAATGAATGAAAAATAGCCACCATCAGGTGGCTATTTTTTTCAGGTTTTCCGTATTGATCAAAAACAACAGAAAGTTTGTTTTGCATCAAAAGTCCGATCATACCCGGTACTTTTTCAAGCATCGGGACACAACTCCCCGGTCAACATTGAAAGCACTGTTTCCCCCTCTGTTTCCAACACATATCGACCCAATTTCCCTGCCCAGTAGGATTGAGTACCTGCTTCAGACTTGAACTCCCGCACGCGTCGGGTGTAAAAATGCAAGACATACTCTTCCGTGATGCCAATCGCGCCATGAATCGCATGGGAAATATCGGCGACCTGATCGGACACAAAACTGACCTGGTATTTAGCAATGGCCAATAAATTGGGATCTGGATGATGATTGTTGCTGTTACATGCAATTTGCGCTGCCATGCGTGCGGCCCATACTTGTTCTGCCAAGACGCTGATTTGATGCTGGATTGCCTGGAACTTGCTTAAAGGTCGGCCAAATTGCTGCCTTTGATTGGCATACTCCAGCGTCATTTCAAAAATCCGTTCCATAGCACCCACACTGGGCACCAATGCGGCCAAAGCAGCCAGATTACGCAAATCTTCCAAAGCTTGCGCAGACACCTCCAGCTCAATCACCTCTTCCAGATGCCAGCTCACGCTGGCAAACAACCCTGCGTGGTAAACCTCATGAACTACGGCTTTTTCCTGGGCCAGTAAATAACATGACTGATTAACCAACACCAAAAACCTGGCTGCCTGGTGACCAAAAGGCAATTTATTAATCACTATCCGCCCCTGCCCTTCGGACACCTGTACCCCCATGGTGGCAATCACAATAGATCCATCAGGTACGGCCAACCCGTTGCTATCCAGCCAACTCCTGGCCAGCAGAGTACTGGAAAAAGGAACAGGCAGGTTAAAATATCCTTCCTGCCTGAACAGGTTACCGGCCTCTTTCAGACTCAACCCTGCCCCTCCCTGTTCCTCAGGCAGCATCACATCCAAAAAACCAGAACCCGCTATTTCTGACCAGATCGTTTCATAATCTGTGCACGATAAATTCAGGCGGTTACCTGATTTCTCTGAAACATCGGCAAACAAACGGCCCACAGCCTCATCAAAAAGATTATTCATACTTGAATTGTCCATTTTTATCTCTTCTTATCGCAAGCCCAAGCCCCGGGCAATAATACCTCGCAATATCTCGCGAGTACCGCCACGCAAGGAATAGGAAGGACAAACCTGATCCACCAAAGCCAGGGTCTTGATCAGCTCAACGGAAGGCGTCCATTCGGGATGCCCACCCATGCAGTCAGCAATCAACTTGGAAATATCCTGTTCAAGTCCAGTACCGTAATCCTTAACCAGCGATGCCTCTACCGAAGGGTTTTCACCCTTGGCCAGTTTGCTGGTAATCGCCAATGACATGGTTCTCAATACGGCAAGTCGGGCAACAATGCCACCCAGCGTGACCTGCACTCGCTCAGACTGCCAGCCTTGTTGCCGGCACTCTTTCAGAAAACACTCCACCAGAGCCATACTGGAATAAATACGCTCAGGGCCACTGCGCTCAAAGGCCAGTTCAGCATTCACCTGCTCCCAACCATCGCCTTCATTGCCAATCAGGGCGTCATCAGCCAGCTGAACATCCGTAAAAAACACTTCAGAAAAATGTGCGTCACCGGCCACATCAACAATGGGGCGTACCGTAACACCGGGCAGGCTTAAGTCAATAATCACCTGAGACAACCCTTTATGCCGGTCACCCGCCTCTCCTGAAATGCGCACCAAGGCAATCATATAATGTGACTGATGGGCATTGGTGGTCCATATCTTGCTGCCATTAAGCAGCCAGCCTTTGTCATTTTTTTGTGCCCTGGTTTTAATGCTGGCAAGATCAGAACCGGAGTCGGGTTCGCTCATGCCTATGCAGAAAAAAGCCTCCCCCTGACAAATCTTTGGCAAATAAAACTGTTTCTGCGCCTCTGTGCCATAACGCAGAATCAAAGGACCGCTCTGGCGGTCGGCAATCCAGTGAGCCGAAACCGGCGCCCCGGCACCCAACAGCTCTTCAGACAATACAAAACGGGAAAAATAACCTTTTTCCGCACCGCCATACTGCTTGGGCAAAGTAAGCCCCAACCAACCTTTGGCAGCCAGTTTTTTGCTGAACCCGGCATCAAAACCCATCCATGAACGGGCCCGTGCGTAAGCATCCATTTCCTGCGTGGTTTCTTTAATAAAAGCCCGCAATTCACCTCGAAATTGGTTTTCTTCTTGAGGAAGATAAGCCAGGTCAAGAACGTCAAGCATAACAAACCACCCACTTAATTTAAATTTAAAATTATTATTGGTAATGCTTCAAATTAACGTCCTGATAACATGCGAGTTACGTCATAACTAATCACCGTTATATCATCCTGGTTCTTGATATTAATATGTGTTGAAACCACGGCACGGTTAAGTTTGGAGGTTGGTCTTACCTTTGTGACCTCTACTTCGGCCCAAATCGTATCACCGGCAACCACAGGGGCCAGCATTTTTTTATGCACTTCCAGCAAAGCAAGGCCGGTTCCCTGAACCATAGTTTGCATCAACATGCCTTCGATAATGCTGTACGTGAGTGCACCGGGCACCGGACGTCCCTTAATGGCACCAGCATTAAAAGTCTTGTCAATAAAAATGGTTTCCAGCATGCCGGTAACGCTTATAAAATTAACAATATCGGTTTCTGTAATCGTACGTTTAAAGGTTTTGAATTTCTGTCCAACTTCCAGATCCTGCCAGTAAAAACCCTCGCCCAATAATTTTGCTTCCTGTGTCATGCTCCATCTCCTGTTTTATGTATTTTTCACCAGCGATTGCTGATGCATTCTTGTTCATATTTATAGCTACTGTACCGACCAGCGCTTGGCGTGTATCAAATAAAAAATAAAAGAATCATGGCAATATCAATACCCGCCTGATATAAATTAAAAATCCTATGATATTGAATGAATATCACCAAAAAAACAAGTCGCCCAACTTCGGTTAAAATCCTTCGTTAATTTATTATTTACAAGCCAACCCGAGATTTATTCCCTTTCTTATGATTGAATTGATATTGACCTATGCCATTGCAATACTCATGGCCTGTTTCCTGATTGCATCATTTTCCGGCCTCTACCTGATTTTCTTTTCCCTGAAACCCACCAATGAAATGCTGAAGCACCCGTATTTAAGCATGCAGCCTTTTCACCGGTTTTCCCTGTCCGTTCGCTGCTCGATTTTGCTGGACTATTTTTTCAGGCTGTTTTTCCCCAATGTGCAGTTCTGGCTGATTGGCCATGCCAATCGCATTTTGCCTCATGTCATTCCATCGCAAGTGCCCGTTAAAATCAAATGGCCCCTGCTTGGTCTGTGGGGTTGCTGTTTTATTGGCATTCTTTGCATGTGCGTGGTGTGGGGTATTTTACTCACCCGCTAAAACGGCATAAACCCTTGCGGCAGCAAGCACATATTGGCCTGCTGCCATATAAAGTATTATCATGATCATATTCTTATCCCCAGCCAAGGCAAGCCAATGAGTTTAACTATCCAGCACCTTCCCGAACAATCCCGTTTCCAGGCGGTAATTGATGGCCATACCTGCCTGATTGAGTACCGGCTTGATAACAATGTGATGCATGTTTTACATACCCTGGTTCCCAAAGAAGTGGGCGGACGTGGTATTGCGGCAGAAATGACCCGTTTTGCCCTGGAAACCGCCAGCAACAACAACTGGAGAGTCCACCCCGTCTGCTCATATACCGTTGCCTACCTCAAACGGCACCCTGAATACACCAATGTCATTTGAATATTTCTCTCGTGACCACAAAAAAAGCGTTCAGGATTGAACGCTTTTTTCATGCTGGCTTAAGATCGCACTATATATTAATTTTTCAATTCAATGTTCAGGTTTTGGAAAAGCTGATTGGCGTTAGCCACACCCGCGCCAGACAATAACTGAAAAACCGACATAAGCTCGAATGGAGGCGTTGGATTCATGGCAAATGAAAGGCTGTCTTTTTGATTGGTCACATACTTATAAATCGCATCACAAGAAGCCTCTGTTTTGTTGACACCAAAAACAATCGCCCCCTGCTTCATGCAGGCCTCTTTTTGCTGAAGCATTTTTGCCTCATAAGTCGCATTTTGTGCTGGCGTAGGTGCCTCACCCAAAGCTGCCCCTTTTTCTTTGGCAATCACTCTTTTCACAAGACCTTTGTCATCAATATTGAATGACAGGGAGTTAATACTGACAGGCGCCAGAAATGGAAGCACAGCCATGGGGTTTTGCTGTATCGCCTGTGAATTGGCACGCACCTGTTCAAGCAAGCCCCCAATTTTATTGGCATCAAGTTTGACACCAAAACTGACCAGCTCGGGTTGATCAATACTGATTTCATACATAGAACGATCTGTGCTGCTGTCAAAACTGACCTTCAGGCTGCCATTGACTTTGGGCAACTCGGTATAACCCAGATCGGCCAATCGATTGTCTGAAACTTTACCTATGGGACTTTTACCGGTTTCATCAGCAAAGCCCTCAAAAGAAATATCTATTTTCTGGACTTTCTCTGTATTCTCGAGATCATTCAGAATCACTTTGCTGAAAGTGAAATAATGCGCGGGATTTTGTTTGTCGACAAGTTTGACATTACTCATTGAGCCCGTACCGCTCACATTCGCATCAAGACTTTCCCAAAACACATTATCCTGCAAATCGTTTTTTACCAAAAAAGCCTTCAGCTCTTCCTCTACCTTGCCTTGAGCCAGTTTATTACCACCATACCAGGCTGCACCCGCAGCAACAACCAGAACCCCTGCCGTTGCAATAGCAAGCTTCTTCTTAGAAGACATACGTTTCCTTTTGCTTGTAATTAATTGAAAATGTAACGGCAACACTATACATGACGTTCACAACAGTGCAAATATAATTGACTATAAAAGTCATGAATAATGCCGCAAAAAGATAATTAAACCAATAGCCGGATTATAACCTGTTGAGCAGGGCAACAAGGTAGATGTGTCGGCTGATATCGGAACTTTCATGCACCGAAAGAAACAAATAAAACAGACAGCCGTGTAAAATTCAACCTGAGCTTGCATTGCCTTCATTTTCCAAAAACCACCTGAATTTTTTCAGAAACAAAATGTTACGCTCATTTTTGGAAAATATGTTGCTGCAAGCAGTCAACTCTTATATAAGACATAAGACTTTTTTACGAAAAAGCCTTATAATGGTCATGTTGTCTCTAATATTTTTTAAGGTCACGTCATGTTGGAATCATATCGTCAACACGTTGCCGAGCGCGCTGCGCTGGGCATCCCTCCTCTGCCTTTGTCAGCCAAACAAACCGCTGATTTAATCGAACTGCTCAAAGCTCCTCCCGCCGGAGAAGAAAACTATCTGGTAGATCTGATTACCCACCGTGTACCAGCAGGTGTGGATGATGCCGCCAAAGTCAAGGCTTCTTACCTGGCCGCCGTTGCTTTCGGCACCGAAAAATGCCCCCTGATCACCCCTGAAAAAGCCACTGAATTGCTGGGCACCATGCTGGGTGGCTTCAACATCAGCCCGCTAATCGACTTGCTCGACAACCCAACACTGGGCACTATCGCTGCCGATGGCCTGAAAAAAACCCTGCTCATGTTTGACGCCTTCCATGATGTGAAGGAAAAAGCAGACAAAGGCAATGAAAACGCCAAAGCCGTTATTCAAAGCTGGGCCGATGCCGAATGGTTCACCAGCCGTCCTGAAGTACCAGAAAGCCTCACTGTCACGGTTTTCAAGGTCAGTGGCGAAACCAATACCGATGACCTGTCACCCGCTCCCGACGCCACAACACGTCCTGATATTCCTTTGCATGCCTTGGCAATGCTGAAAAACAAACGTGAAGGCGCGGCATTCGAACCCGAAGAAGACGGCAAGCGCGGTCCGGTTAAATTCATTGAGTCCCTGAAAGAAAAGGGCCATCTGGTTGCCTACGTCGGTGACGTTGTCGGCACCGGCTCTTCACGCAAATCCGCCACCAACTCCGTATTGTGGTTCACCGGTGAAGACATTCCTTTCGTACCCAACAAGCGCTACGGTGGTGTTTGTCTGGGTGGCAAAATTGCGCCTATCTTCTACAACACCATGGAAGACGCTGGTGCATTGCCTATCGAACTGGACGTTTCCAAAATGGAAATGGGCGATGTCATTGAACTGCGTCCATACGAAGGCAAAGCCCTGAAAAACGGTGAAGTCATTGCCGAATTCCAGGTCAAATCCGATGTCCTGTTCGACGAAGTACGCGCCGGTGGCCGTATCCCCCTGATCATCGGCCGTGGCCTTACCGCCAAAGCCCGTGAAGCACTGGGTCTGCCTGCATCAACCCTGTTCCGTCTGCCTGTTGAGCCTGTTGACTCAGGTAAAGGTTACACACTGGCACAGAAAATGGTGGGTCGCGCCTGTGGATTGCCAGAAGGCAAAGGTGTGCGTCCAGGCACTTACTGCGAACCCAAAATGACTTCTGTTGGCAGCCAGGATACCACTGGCCCAATGACCCGCGACGAACTGAAAGACCTGGCCTGCCTGGGCTTCTCTGCCGACCTGGTCATGCAGTCTTTCTGCCATACAGCGGCCTATCCAAAACCTGTCGACGTTAAAACCCACCACGAGCTGCCAGACTTCATCAGCACCCGCGGTGGTATTTCCCTGCGTCCTGGTGACGGCGTCATTCACTCATGGTTAAACCGCATGTTGCTGCCTGATACCGTTGGTACCGGTGGTGACTCCCATACCCGTTTCCCAATCGGCATCAGCTTCCCCGCCGGTTCAGGCCTGGTTGCTTTTGCAGCTGCGACCGGTGTAATGCCACTGGATATGCCAGAATCCGTTCTGGTTCGTTTCAAAGGTAAAATGCAGCCCGGTGTGACCCTGCGTGACCTGGTTAATGCCATTCCTTTGTACGCCATCAAAAAAGGCCTGTTAACTGTAGCCAAACAAGGCAAGAAAAACATTTTCTCCGGCCGCATCCTTGAAATTGAAGGTCTGCCCGATCTGAAAGTGGAGCAGGCATTTGAATTGTCTGATGCCTCTGCCGAGCGTTCAGCCGCCGGTTGTACCGTTCGCCTGAACAAAGAGCCCATCATCGAATACCTCAACAGTAACATTACCCTGTTGAAATGGATGATTGCCAACGGCTACGAAGACGAACGCTCACTGGCCCGACGCATCAAGGCCATGGAAGCCTGGTTGGCCGACCCGCAACTGCTTGAGCCCGACGCCGACGCCGAATACGCTGAAGTGATTGAAATTGACCTGGCCGACATCCACGAACCTATCGTGGCATGCCCGAACGACCCTGATGATGTTAAAACACTGTCTGAGGTTGCCGGTGAAAAAATCGATGAAGTGTTTATCGGTAGCTGCATGACCAACATCGGCCACTTCCGCGCCGCTTCCAAGCTGCTGGAAGGCAAACGCGACATCCCGGTCAAACTGTGGGTTGCTCCTCCAACCAAAATGGATCAAAAGCAACTTACCGAAGAAGGCCACTATGGCGTTCTGGGCGTAGCCGGTGCCCGCATGGAAATGCCAGGCTGCTCTTTGTGCATGGGTAACCAGGCACAGGTGCGTGAAGGTGCTACCGTCATGTCAACCAGCACCCGTAACTTCCCGAACCGTTTGGGTAAAAACACCAATGTTTACCTGGGTTCCGCAGAGCTGGCTGCCATCTGTTCCCGTCTGGGTCGCATCCCAACACGTGAAGAGTACATGGCTGACATTGGCATCATCGACCAAAACAGCGACAAAATCTATCGCTACATGAACTTTGACCAGATCGAAGACTTCAAGGAAATTGCAGATACTGTTGGTATCTAAATACTGAAGTCAACGCCGTTCCGTTCCATACGGAACGGCTTGGTTCAATGTTAAAACAGGCCTTGAAAAGGCCTGTTTTTTTTTAATTTATCACTGCTGCCAATGCAAAAATCATCCATGTATTGCACATTTGCTTAAATCCGGCAAGCAAACATCTTCCAGCTAGTGCTATCATTGGAAACAAACAATCAAAACAAGACCCATCCACCCCAATATTCTTTTGCCAATTAACTCAAACAGCGAGGTTGCCATGCCTTTTTCCAGCACTGTCAAAACACTCACGGTCAACAATAAAACCAGGAAATATTATTCCCTGCCCGCCCTGGGTAAAAAACTGGGCGTCAAAATCAACAAACTGCCCGTTTCCATCCGCATCGTACTCGAATCGGTTTTGCGCAACTGTGATGGCAATAAGGTAACCGAAGAACATGTGCGCCAGTTGGCCAACTGGCAAGCCAACGCCAAACGTGAAGAGGAAATTCCTTTTGTGGTGGCCCGCGTCGTTTTGCAAGACTTTACCGGTGTTCCTTTATTAGCCGACCTGGCCGCCATGCGTTCGGTCGCCGATAAAATGGACAAAAACCCAAAAGCCATCGAGCCACTGGTCCCCGTTGACCTGGTGGTTGACCACTCTGTCATGATTGACTACTTCGGCACCAAAGATGCGCTGGACCTGAACATGAAGGTTGAGTTCCAACGCAACAAAGAGCGGTATCAATTCATGAAATGGGGCATGCAGGCTTTTGACACCTTTGGCGTTGTCCCTCCAGGCTTTGGTATTGTTCATCAGGTTAACCTGGAATATCTGGCACGTGGTGTTCACAAAGACGCCAACGATGTTTACTATCCCGACACACTGGTTGGCACTGACAGTCACACCACCATGATTAACGGCATTGGGGTTGTGGGCTGGGGCGTCGGAGGCATTGAAGCCGAAGCGGCCATGCTGGGGCAACCCTATTACATGCTGACCCCCGATGTGATTGGTGTTGAGATGACCGGCCAATTACGCGGTGGCGTGACCGCCACCGACCTGGTGCTAACCATTACCGAAATGCTGCGCAAGGAAAAAGTGGTTGGCAAATTTGTGGAATTCTGTGGTCCGGGCACTGCCAGCTTAAGTGTTACCGACCGTGCCACCATTTCCAACATGGCACCCGAATACGGTGCCACCATGGGTTTTTTCCCGGTTGATGAACACACGCTTGATTACTTCAGGGGCACCGGTCGTACCGATGAAGAAATTGAAGCGCTTGAAACTTATTTCAAGGCCCAGAAAATGTTTGGCATTCCCAAAGCCAAAGACATCAACTACACCAAAGTCCTGAAGCTGGACCTGAAAACCGTTTCTCCCTCACTGGCCGGCCCTAAACGTCCCCAGGACAGGATTGAGCTGGGCAATGTCAAAAAAACCTTTGCCAAGCTGTTTACCGCCCCCCCCGAGCAAAACGGCTTCAATCAGCCGGCAGAAAAATTCACGGCCGCTTATGAAACCCCCAGTGGTGTCACACTTGGAAACGGTGACATCCTGATCGCCGCGATCACCTCTTGCACCAACACTTCAAACCCAAGTGTCCTGCTGGCAGCCGGCCTGTTGGCCAAAAAAGCGGTCAAGGCGGGTTTAAGCGTACCCAAACACATCAAAACCTCACTGGCGCCCGGATCCAGGGTAGTGACCGAATATCTGGCCAAAACAGGCTTGCTGCCCTATCTTGAGCAACTGGGCTTTGATGTGGCTGCCTACGGCTGCACAACCTGTATCGGCAACGCCGGTGATTTGCTGCCCGAGTTCAATGAAGCGATTGTCAAAAACGATCTGGTTTGCGCTGCCGTCCTGTCAGGCAACCGCAACTTCGAAGCCCGCATTCACCCCAACATCAAAGCCAACTTTCTCGCCTCCCCCCCCTTGGTCGTGGCCTATGCACTGGCAGGCACATTGAATATTGATTTAATGACCCAACCGGTTGGCAAAGGCAAAAAAGGAGATGTTTGGCTAGGCGATATCTGGCCAAGCGATGAAGAGGTTGAAAAACTGCTGGGTAAAGCCATGAATCCAAAGGCCTACCGCAACAACTATGCCCAGGTCAAATCCAATCCTGGCGATTTGTGGAAAAAAATCAAGGGTGTATCCGGTGACGTTTACAATTGGCCAACCTCCACCTATATTGCCGAGCCGCCTTTCTTTAACGACTTCAGCATGACACCGGCTGCCCTCCAGCCGATCAAACAGGCACGCGCGCTGGGCATTTTTGGTGACTCGGTCACCACCGACCATATTTCACCGGCCGGCTCTATCAAGGAAACCTCACCGGCAGGCAAATGGCTGCTGGCTCACGATGTCATGAAACCCGACTTCAACAGCTATGGCTCACGCCGTGGCAATCATGAGGTCATGATGCGTGGCACCTTTGCCAACGTTCGTATCAAAAACCTTATGATTCCCGCCCTGCCCAATGGCAGCCGCTTTGAAGGAGGTGAAACCATTCACAAACCCAGTCAAGAGCAAATGCCCATTTACGATGCCGCCATGCAATATATTGCCAGTGGTACACCAACAATCGTCTTTGGGGGTGAAGAATACGGCACAGGCTCTTCCCGTGACTGGGCGGCCAAAGGCACCCAGCTATTGGGTGTAAAAGCGGTAATTGCCCGCAGTTTTGAACGCATTCACCGAAGCAATCTGGTGGGCATGGGTGTCCTGCCCCTGCAATTCAAAGGAGATGACTCGGTGCAGTCCCTGGGGATTACCGGTGATGAAACCTACGACATCAGCGGCCTGGAAGAAGGTATCAAGCCACAACAGGATGTCGTGTTAACCGTGCAGCGCCCCGATGGCAGCAAACAGGACATCCCTTTGCTGCTACGCATAGATACACCTGTCGAAGTAGAATACTACCAGCACGGCGGTATTCTTCCCTTCGTTCTTCGACAACTTCTTTCTTAATTAAAAAACCTGGCTCCTTTCATCATCGTCCGTGAAAGGAGCCAAACAAAATATGAGTAAAACCGCATTCACGAAGTTAAGCAAGGCAAGCCAGGTTCTTATTGACGCCTGTAAAGCCTTAAAACAGTCCGGCTGCATTATTGAAGACCGCTACTGGGAAAACCTGATCGATCAAAAAGTGGTCGATATTTTCAACAGCAATAAAAAAAACCAGGTCGACCGTGCACTTGATTTTCTGGCCTCTACCGATACCGAAACCCATGATATCTTGCTGGAACATGCGGAAACCATGTCCGAGTCCTGCACGCTGGAAAAAGATGGCGTGTATTTTGACTGCCTGTTCATTGTGATTCCTGTGGTGGCCTGGACCCGATTCCACATCCCATCACCCACCCTTAATCTGAAAACACAAACCGCGCTTGTCAATCTGCTAAAAAAACATATCAGTGCCACAGCGGTGGAAATAGCCATTCATCCGCAACTGTGTTCAGTTGACCAAATGCCAAAATCCTTTGATCAAACCCATCTATGGTGCGATACGCTGGCCAGGCAGGCACTGAATCTGCCTGTTAACCCGCTTTCCAGTCCCAAGCCGCCCGCCGAAGACGCCCATATGCTGGCCGATACCCGCTATATCATGGCTGCTTTCTGTGTCATCCAAAACCAGCCTATTTTCAAATGGCAACAGGCCAGCGAACACTTTGCCGAACAACGACAACGCTGTCTGCAAGACTGGCAAGAAGAAGCCCTGCCCTTGTTCAGGGAACTGTTACCCGCCTGTGGCCTCGAACTTCCCCTACCCGATGCGTTTTATATCGCCAATCGCGAAGCTGATAAACGAATCCGTTTCGCCGCGCTGAGCGCTTCGGTGCAATGGTTGCAAAACACCCTGAATATCCCTGCCCAATCCTTCCGCGCCACGATTGCCGGCATCGGAGAAGACCAAATCAAGGAATATCGAATCGGCTTTACCTTCCTGGACTCCCATCAGGTTATTTATGGCTGCATGTGGCCTCTTTTCAGTGAGGAACAGGAAGAAACCATCCCTGAAACCATTACCGAATCGCCACAGGTTCTTAATATCATTGAGCAACTGCAGGCCAATGGCATCAAACATATCATTTGTATCAATGAAATGCTCAAACCCGGCCTTCATGAAGAAACCGATGAGCCACTTTTTCCCAACCCTGCCGGAGAACTGACGTATATCAGTGCGCCCGATGATTTTGATGATGTAGACACTTCCAGTGAACAGTTCCATTAAACCCGCTTACCCCAAAAGCATTGATATTTTCTGCAAAGTCATAGATAACTACGGAGACATTGGCGTGTGCTGGCGCCTTGCCCGTGATTTGAAAACACAAAGCCAGGCCACCATCCGCCTGTGGGTTGATGATCTGCGCAGCTTTGGGAAAATCGCCCCTGAACTGGATCCCATGCTTAACGAGCAAATCGTTCAGGGCATCCATGTCCGTCATTGGGTAAACGATCAGGCTTTCACTGAACAACCGGCTGAAATAGTGATTGAAGCCTTTGCCTGTGACCCGCCACCCGATTTTGTACAAGCCATGAAAGGCAATACACGTTTATGGCTGAACCTGGAATACCTGTCAGCCGAACCCTGGGTGGAAAGCTTTCATGCCCAACCCTCGCTACAGCCCAATGGCATGGTAAAACTGTTCTTTTTCCCCGGGTTTACCGCCAAAACAGGGGGGTTGCTGCGTGAAGAACACCTGCTGTCAGAGCGTGACCAGTGGCAAAATGACCGGCAGGCACAAGAAAAATTCCTGGCTCCGTTTTTAAATGCCCAACAACTGGCACTTTGGCAACAGGGTGCCCCCATCATTAATTTATTTTGTTATCCGAGCGCCCCGGTGCATGAACTGGCCCAGGCTCTTGTCAAGGCCAATCAGCCGGTTCTGTTGTTGGTTCCGGAAGGCGTGGCCCCCTCATTGGAAGAAGAAATTACCCGGCTGGAGGCGGTTGCTCCCGCCCCGTCCCCGCTGCACATTATCCGCCTGCCTTTCATAGACCAGCGCGACTATGACCGCCTGCTTTGGCTAGGCTCGCTGAATTTTATTCGTGGTGAAGACAGTTTTGTCAGGGCCATCTGGGCAGCCAGACCATTCATATGGCAAATTTATGAGCAAGAGGAAAATACACACCTGATTAAGCTGGATGCCTGGCTTGCCAGCAGCCAAACCTGCCCTTCTGTTGCCAGCATAATACGAGCCTGGAACAACGCCGCAGCTCCCGGTTCATTTACCAGTCTTTTTCAGGATATTTTCTTCAATCCCGACAAATGCGCCCAATGGAAACAGCAAACGCGCGAATATTGCCAAAATCTTTCTGAAAACAAGACTTTATCTTCATCCATTTTTGATATTCATTATAAAATGTCGCAAAAAGTATAAAATATGCGTTTTCCGATTTTTATCGGTTAAATTACTGTAGATATACACTACCCATTATTCCTGGAGTTATTATTAATGAAGACCGCACAAGAACTGCGCGTAGGCAATGTAGTCATGGTTGGCTCAGAACCCTTGGTTGTACAAAAAGCCGATTACAATAAATCTGGCCGAAACGCTGCTGTTGTCAAACTGAAATTCAAGAATCTGTTAACAGGCTCCGGCAGTGAATTGGTTTACAAAGCCGACGAAAAATTTGAAGTGGTCATGCTCGACAAAAAAGAATGCACCTATTCTTACTTTGCCGACCCCATGTATGTATTCATGGATGAAGAATACAACCAGCACGAAGTTGAAGCCGACAGCATGGGTGATGCGCTGCACTACCTGGAAGAAGGCATGACTGTTGAAGTGGTTTTCTACGAAGGCCGTGCCATTTCTGTCGAACTTCCAACCATCATTGTCCGTGAAATCACCTATACCGAACCCGCAGTTAAAGGCGATACCTCCGGTAAAGTGTTGAAACCCGCCAAAATCAATACCGGTTTTGAAATTGCAGTTCCCCTATTCTGCAACATTGGTGACAAAATTGAAATTGACACACGTACTCACGAATACCGCAGCCGTGTTATGTAATTCCAATGGTCTCCAACCATAGAAAACAAAAAAACCTGAAGCAATAGCTTCAGGTTTTTTTTCAAGTGCTGGTTTTGCAGGGTGACTTTACTTACTTTTTAACCAGGGAATATTTAAATGTCCCGACCGCTGTTGCCAGCAGCAAATCATCATCAAGCCACACCTCGGAACGGGCAAAAAATATGCTACGTCCTTTTTTTTCCACAAAACCCCTGGCCTTTAACATGGCACCATCACCCGCACCAATGAAATTGGTGGTCAACGACAAGGTGAGGGCCTTTAATTCGGGATCTCCGGGTGCTGAATAAATACCACTGTAACCGGCGACCGAATCAAGCAAGGTACACAACACTCCGCCCTGCACACGACCCGTACGATTGCCCAGATTGGGACCCATGGGCAAATGCATTTGTGCATACCCTTCAGACCAGTCACTTAAAGTAATGCCCATCCATTCCAGGAACGGATTATTGATGGGATGAACCGATACACAAGCATCCACGATTTAGTCCCTGAAATTATTAAAAGCCAGCGGTGCGTCTGCCACCTCTTTTTTCAGCAAGGCAATGACATCTTGCAATGTGTCCCGTTTTGCACCACTCACCCGCACGGTGTCGCCCTGTATGCTGGCCTGTACCTTGAGCTTGCTGTCTTTAATGGTTTTAACGATTTTTTTGGCCAGATCTCCGGTAATCCCTTTGCGAATAGTGGCATATTGCTTGAGTTTGTCCCCAGACATCTTTTCTTTTTTACCATATTCAAGAAAACGCAAATCCACTCCACGCTTGGCCAGTTTGTTAATCAGCACATCCTGAACCTGCCCCACCTTGAATTCGTCATCGGCAAAAATAGTCAGTTCCAGTTCTTTTTGTTCGATCCGGGCATCCGAGCCCTTAAAGTCAAAACGGGTTGAAATTTCTTTATTGGCCTGCTCAACCGCATTCCTGACTTCAACCATGTCCGCTTCACTCACGACATCAAATGATGGCATATTTTCTCTTTCCTTTTAATAGTCATATAAATATCCACGTCAAGATTAGCATATTTTAACCGCTCTGGCTGAAGCGCAGACATGCATAAGGCCTGTCTTAAGTTAAGACAAGCCTTATATGCCCATTTTGCCAGATACAGTCCAGAACATGAACAGGCATCCCTGGTTGACCAACAGGGATGAACGTTTTTTATCTGAAACGGTTAGGGGAAATCAGTGCCGGATCGACTTTTTCTTTAAGCAATGTATCCGACAGGGGCTGGTTCAGGATTAATGCGCAGGCCAGCTCGGACACACCGGCAGATGATTGAATCCCGTAACCGCCTTGCCCGGCCAGCCAGAAAAACCCTTCGGCAGTCTGGTCAAATCCCACTACCAGGTCCCCATCTTTGACGAATGAACGCAAACCGGCCCAAACATGATTGGGGCGACGAATTTTGAAAGTGGTGGCCTCTTCAATATAGTAAATCCCGGTGGCCACGTCCAGTTCCTCGGCCACTACATCCTGTGCTTCTACCGGATCAGCATTGGCCGGTGAGCCCAGCACCTGACCGGCATCGGGTTTGAAATAATATTGTTCACTAACGTCCACAACCATGGGCAAAGTCGTCAGATCAAGCCCTTCAGGCGCATCAAAGGTAAAAGCGGTACGACGGCAGGGTTGCAATCCCACTGGGGCAACGTTGCTTGCACGCGCAATGTGATCAGCCCAGGCACCGGCTGCATTCACCAATGTTTTACATTGAAAACTTTCTCCGCTGGCCAGCTTAACCTGCCACTTGTCTTCAAGACGCTGGCATTGAACAACTTCGGCATTGTTTTTCAGTTCCGCTCCATTTTTTCTCATTCCCTTCAGATACCCCTGGTGCAAAACATCCACATCGATATCTTCAGCATGACGCTCAAGCATCCCGCCATACAGCTGTTCTTTTTTCATGCACGGCGCCATTTCAACAATGGAGTCCGGATCAATAAACTCAACATTGGGCGATAGGGCCAACGCTTCGGCAAGCATGTTATCCAGTTCTTCTTTCTGATCTGGCCGTGCCACGTAAATGCAACCACGAGGATGCAAAACAGGCTGCTCGGTAAATCCGCTTGACTGGGCCTGCTCAAAAAAACCACGTCCGGCACGGGTTAATGCCTGGATCTGGGGTGTGCCATAGGTTTCCATAAACATGGCAGCAGAACGACCGGTTGAATGATAACCGGGCTGTGATTCCCGTTCAAGCACCAACACGCGTACGTGTGGGGACAGACGATACGCAACCGAAGCACCGGCTATACCGGCACCGATAACAATGACATCAAATTCATTTTCACTACTCATGCTTTGAGCTCCAGAACAGGAAGGGTTATTATCAATATCGGTTTATTGATTCTGTTTTTCATTATACCTATACGAAATTTTATACCGTATAGGAAAAACACTTATTGAAGCTGATTATCATCCAGAAAGTCCGGAATTGGCAACACTTCAATCCCCTCTTCCCGCAAAGCCTGTCGTTGCTCAGGCGTGGCGTTGCCACGAATCGCCCTGTCCTTCGCCTCGCCATAATGAATACGTCTTGCCTCTGAGGTGAATTGATCACCCACATCTTCGGTTTGTTTAACATAGGCCCGCAATTGTTGCATGACAGTGGCCTGTATTTTGGCCAGATCCTTGTCGGTAAGGCTTGCCGCTGCTTCTGTCACAGGCACCGGTGAGACCGTTTGCGCCTGCTTTGCTTTTTTAAGATGGGAAACATTCAGATGCGGGGCCGACAACATTTTACTGATTTTGGCGTTACCGCAGACAGGGCAGGTCAGAAGCCCCTTTTCCTGCTGTGAATCATAATCCTCGTGGGATGAGAACCAGCCCTCAAAGATATGTTGTGCCTCACATTGAAGATCAAAAACTTTCAAAGCCATAATTACCCGGTTAAAAATAAACTTGCTTGCATACCTGTCATGATAACGCTTATTTTGAAAACACGTACCACGCCTGGGCGCCAGAAGCCATGCGCAGGATCACTGAAGAAAGCCGTTTTCCCTATAACCAGCCTGATTTTTTAAAACGCCAGTACAGATAAGCACAGACACCAAACATCAGCACCAGCACAAAAGGATAACCCAAAGACCAATCCAGTTCAGGCATATCCCTGAAGTTCATGCCGTAAATACCGGCAATTGCCGTAGGTACCGCCAAAATGGCAGCCCAGGCAGCCAGCCTTTTAGCAATATCAGTTTGGTTGTTTTGTCCAATCATCATGCCCGCCTCAAAAGCAAACGCCAGGGCTTCACGCAAGGAGTTGATCTGCTCCACCAAACGTGCCACACGATCTGAAACGATACTGAAATTTGAACGGGAATCCATTTCCACCACATCGATCCGTACCAATGACAGTTTACGGCAAATTTCTATCATGGGAGAAATGGCCGTATGAACCCTTAGCAAATCGCGTCGCTGTTTATACAATTTGCGAATATCACTTTCCTTAAGCCCTTGCAGCAGCATTTGATGCTCTGACTGCTCAACTTCATATTCCAGTCTGGTGGTTAAGTGAGTATAGCTGTCAGCCAGCACATCCAGAATTTCAGCCGCCACATAATCACTTCCCCGGGCAATCAAGTCGGGCCATCCTTCCAGCCTTTCCCGAAGAGAACTATTGGACAGGGCATCGCCACGCCGGACCGTTAGCAGAAAACCAATCCCGAAAATAATCTGCATTTCGCCAAAAACCGGTTTTTTACTGTTTTCTTTAGTCACCGTCATAGCCACAATCTGGATATATTCCCCATAATCAATCATTTTGGGACGCCCATGTTTTTTAATAATTTCTTCCGTGGCGTCCGCACTTAGTGACAGCTGCCTGCAAATATGCTGCAACTCGTCATTAGTGGGATTTTTCAGGCCAACCCACAACAGGCGGCTGGGGTCTTTGACATAACCCGAAATCTGGTCTATGGTCATCTCACCAAGACGCCTGCCATGCTCATATTCAACTGAAGCAACGACAGATGCCGCCGATGATTTTTCAGCAGATTTTGGATCAGGTTTCACTGCAGGCTTTGAATTGGCTTTAACGCCCGGCACCCCTGCAACAGGTTTTGTTGACGCATTCACTGTTTCTTCAACTGTCATGATTCCCTCCTGTGACATTCAGGAGGGATCATACCATTAGCCCAGATACTTAACCCTGGTAATCAACCAGGCTGCGGGCAATCAACATGCGCTGGATCTCGCTGGTACCTTCATAAATTTGCGTAATACGGGCATCACGGTAATAACGCTGAACCGGATAATCTTCCAGATAACCGTAACCACCATGTATCTGAATGGCCATTGAGCAGACTTTCTCCGCCATTTCAGAGGCCATCAATTTGGCCTGGGCCGCTTCGTTAAGGCATGGGATACCTCGATCTTTAAGGGAAGCCGCATTAAGAACCATCAAGCGGGCAGCATTGATTTGGGTATGCATATCTGCCAGCATATTGGCAATACTTTGATGCGCCAGCAGGTTTTTGCCAAACTGCTCACGTTCCTGCGCATATTTAAGAGCGGCCTCAAACGCGGCACGGGCAATGCCTACTGCCTGGGCACCTATGCCAATCCGGCCATTTTCAAGATTGGACAGGGCAATCGACAGGCCCTTGCCCCTTTCACCCAACAAATGATTTTCTGGAATGGTGCAGTTTTCAAGGGTAATGGCACAGGTATCTGATGCCCGAATACCCATTTTATGCTCCACCCGACTGACACTGAAACCGGCGGTATCGGTGGGCACCAGAAAGGCGGAAAGCCCTTTCTTGCCCAGATCGGGATCAGTCACGGCAAAAATAATGGCGATCCTGGCACGCTTGCCGTTGGTCACGAATTGCTTGGCGCCATTCAGTATCCATTTCCCATCTTGCAGGATGGCACGGGTTTTCAGGTTATGAGCCTCCGAACCGGCCTGCGGTTCGGTAAGACAAAAACTGCCGATCGCCCGGCCCGAGGCCATGTCTGGCAACCACTGCCTTTTCTGCTCATCGTTACCCGCATTCAACAAGGTGCCACAACCCACTGAATTATGCACACTCATCATGGTACCGGTTGCCGCATCTGCTGCAGAAATTTCCTCAATCGCCAACGCATAGGAAACGTAATCGGACAGTGAACCTCCCCACTCTTCGGGTACCACCATCCCCATCAGGCCCAAGTCCCCCATTTTTTCAATGATGGCATCGTCTATCCAGCCCTCTTTTTCCCACTGTTCTGCCCTGGGGGCTATTTCATTTTGCGCAAAATCGCGAGCCATGTCACGAATCATGCTTTGTTCTTCGCTTAATGCGGTATTAAACATTCCCATTCATTCCTTACTGTTACCCTGTCATTACCGTTTCTGAGCCAACCCAGACAGCGGTTCTGTTTACTGATTGGAAAAAAGCTTGATAATGCCTGAAAAATCCAGTTTCCCATGCCCTTGGGAACTGAATGTTTGATACAACTGCTGGGCGGCAGCGCCCATGACCACAGGAACTTTGGCAGCACGGGCCGCCTCGGTGGCAAGCCCCAGATCCTTCAGCATTAAGTCTGCACCAAATCCACCCGCATAACCCTTTGAAGCAGGCGCCGTTTCCACGACACCCGGATAAGGGTTGTAAACCTCGGTGCTCCAGCAACGGCCCGAAGAGGTATTGATGATACCTGCCAGCACTTTAGGGTCCATGCCCAGGGAGACCCCCAGATTCATGGCTTCGGCGGCACCAATCATGGAGATGCCCAACAACATGTTATTGGCCACCTTGGCCACCTGACCATTACCGGCGCCACCGCAGTACACAATATTTTTACCCATGGCCTGCAACACGGGCCGTGCCTTTTCAAACACGGCTTCATCGCCGCCCACCATGAAAGTCAAGGTACCGGCCTGCGCCCCTCCCGTGCCACCGGAAACCGGGGCATCCAGCATGTCATTGCCTTGGGCGGCCGCCTGGGCAGCCACTTCACGGGCGGTTTGCGGATCTATGGTGGAAGAGTCTATGAGCAACACCTGTTTGCCAACGGCTGCCAGTACCCCTTCATCACCCAGATAAACCTGTTTTACATGAACCGAAGCGGGCAACATGGTTATTAATATATCGATTTCCTGCCTGGCTACCTGTGCAGGCGAACTTTCACGGCTGGCTCCTGCCGCTTCCAGCATTTGCACCGCCGACTCAACCAAGTCATAAACATAAACATGATGACCCGCTTTCAGCAAATTAAGCGCCATGGGGGCACCCATGTTGCCCAGACCAATAAATCCGATATTCATGTAAGTCTCCGTGTATTACTGTTTTATTTTTGAATAAATGAAGTATGACAACCATACTGAGAATATGCGTTACAGACTGTCATTTTAAAGACGTTTTTCCATCATTTCGGGAAACCTGACTGCTTGCGGGAAAGCACCAATACCGACACCGGTTCCCATGCGAAGCATGGGAACGTGGATTTTTTCTTACTTAAACTTTCCAGCCTGCACTTTCCACACACCCAATCACACCACTCTGCTCAGCATCTTCCCATCATGAAAAAAACCATCCAGATTATCAATCACCCGTTGCGACATGCGTGCACGGGTTTCCACCGTGGCACTGCCCACATGCGGCATCAGCACGACATTGTCCATCTTCAGCAAAGCCTCGGGAACATAGGGCTCGTTTTCAAAAACATCCAATGCGGCAGCGCCCAGACGCCCTTCCTGCAAGGCCTTGATCATCGCCACCTCATCAATGACCGTTCCGCGTGAAACGTTAATCAGCAAACCTTTCGGTCCCAGGGCGCTCATGATTTCATCGTTGATCAGGTGATGGGTGCTTGGCCCGCCAATACAGATGATGATTAAAAAATCACTCCATTGTGCCAATGCTTTCAATGACGGCTCATAGCGATAAGGCACGCCCTGCTTTTCAGAGCGGTTATGGTAACGAATCTCGCAATCGAACCCGCTTAAACGTTTGGCAATGACCTGACCGATATTGCCCAGGCCAACAATACCCGCTTTTTTACCCGATACACTATGGGTCAGCGGAAAGTCTTCTGTTGTCCAGCGGCCTTCACGCACAAAACGATCAGCCCGAACCAGACCGCGCGCCGCCCCCAATAAGAGTGTCATGGCGGTATCTGCCACGCAATCATTCAGGACATCCGGTGTATTGCCCAGTTGAATGCCGCGTCGTTTCAGCTCGACGGCATCAATCGAGTCATAACCCACCCCAAAACTGCTAACCACTTTTAGTTGAGGCAAGTAATCCAGCCACTCATTCCTGAAACCATATTTGGCTGAGGTAACGGCAGCCACGCATCCCTGCCCGTGTGCTTTCAGGGCTTCAATGGCGTTTTCCTGCTCCCACAACCTGAGGACATCATAATTATTCTCAAGATGCTGACTAACCAGCAATGGTGCTGGCCCAACCTGTAACACACGATGTTTGGTCATTATTTCTGTCTCCTCACGGTGGCGGCACCCCAGGTAAACGCACCGATAATATCCAACGTTGGCAATAATAAAGCACTCATTTTAAAAAAAATATAACAATTCATCTAACTCGTTGTAGAATATCAGGTTTTAGGCTCAATTCAGGGCAAACTTACTTCAATCATCAAGATGTCTCTATTCGTCCATAAATACGGTGGCACCTCCATGGGTTCCATCGAACGCATTCAAAATGTTGCGAAACGTGTCGCCAAATGGCATGCAGAAGGCCATCAGGTAGTTGTGGTTCCTTCAGCCATGTCAGGCGAAACCAACCGTTTGCTTGGCCTGGCCAAGGAACTGTCAGAAACCCCCGATCCTCGTGAAGTCGATATGCTTGCCTCAACAGGCGAGCAAGCCAGCAGCGCCCTGCTGGCCATGGCATTGCTGGCACAGGGCGTTCCTGCACGCAGCTACACCGGCTGGCAGGTTCCTGTCAAAACAGACAGCGCTTTCGGCAAGGCCCGTATCACCTCTATCGATGACCAGCGCGTTCGCGCAGACCTGGACGCAGGCAAAGTGGTTATTGTGACCGGCTTTCAGGGCATAGACCCCGATGGTCATATTACAACGCTCGGACGTGGTGGCTCAGACACCTCGGCCGTTGCCATGGCTGCTGCCCTGAAAGCCGATGAGTGCCTGATTTTCACGGACGTGGATGGTGTTTATACAACAGATCCACGTGTTGTTCCCGAAGCGCGCCGCATGAATGTGGTGTCATTCGAAGAAATGCTTGAAATGGCATCACTGGGCTCAAAAGTACTCCAGATCCGCTCTGTCGAGTTCGCCGGTAAATATAAAGTTCCGGTTCGTGTCCTGTCATCGTTAACCGACCCCTTAATTTCGCTCGAAGAAGAAAAAAATTCGGGAACCCTTATTACTTTCGAGGAAGATTCAAAAATGGAAGCAGCAGTAGTTTCTGGTATCGCCTTCAGCCGCGATGAAGCAAAAATCACGCTTTTGGGCGTACCTGATAAACCAGGCGTTGCCTTTGCCATTCTGGGCCCTGTTGCCGATGCCAACATCGACATCGACATGATCATCCAGAATCAGTCTGTTGATGGCACCACAGACTTCTCTTTCACTGTCAATCGCAACGACTTCAAACGCACCCTGGACGTTATTCAAAAAACCATCGTGCCCAATACCGGTGCCCGCGAAGTCATCACCGATGAAAAAGTCTGCAAGGTATCCATCGTTGGTATTGGCATGCGCTCACACGCCGGTGTCGCCAGCCTGATGTTCCGCACCCTGGCCGAGGAAGGCGTTAACATCCAGATGATCAGCACCAGTGAAATCAAGACTTCCGTACTGATTCAGGACAAATACATGGAGCTGGCCGTTCGTGCCCTGCACAAGGCATTTGGCCTGGATGGCAACCCAGCCGAAACCGCTGTTGAAGAGTAAATGGGGAAAAATGCTGTTTTTTAGCTAAAAAACAGCATTTCCAATACAAACAGTTGACAGAAGTAAACTATATTAGTTAGAATCCTTTTTTCTTTGGAGATGTGGCCGAGAGGTTGAAGGTACTCCCCTGCTAAGGGAGCATGCGGCTTATACCCGCATCGAGGGTTCGAATCCCTCCATCTCCGCCAAAGATACTGAAAAGCCCTTGAATTTATTTCAAGGGCTTTTTTTATTATCTGCAGCACGGGATGGAAAGGAACCATCCCAAAACCTTCAACTAATCCAGACGCTGTACTATCGTTGCCGTTGCCATACCATGACCGATACACATTACTTGCAGACCAAGCTCTCCGTCAACATGACGCAATCCTGATAACATCTTGGCCATCAAACCCGCGCCTGTCCCGCCTAAAGGATGACCATGCGCTATGGCACCACCCCAAGGGTTAAGAATCGCTATATCGGGCTTAAATTCACGCTCAAAAGCAAGTGCCACACTGGCAAATGCTTCGTTGACTTCTATCCAGTCCAAATCGTTAATTGTTAAACCGGCTTTTACAAGTGCCTGGCGTGTAGCTGGAATAATCCCGGTGAGCTGCATGACAGGATCGGAACCGAGCACAACGCGTGCCAGAAATTTCGCCTTGGGCTTAAATCCCAGCTCAATGGCGGCACCATAACGCCCCACCAATACCGCCGCTGCACCGTCAGACATCTGGCTTGCATTGGCTGCGGTCACTTTACCCGTTTCCGCAGACCTGAAAACAGGCGCCATCGCATCCATACGGACTCTATCAATCACCTCCCTGATGCCTTCATCGCGATCCAGTGTGATGGTATTACCTTCCTTATCAACACCTGGTAAAGGGATGATTTCAGCGTGTAAGCCTGCATCACGTGCAGCCTTGGCGCGTGCGTGACTTTCGACCGCGTAATCATCCAACTGTGAACGCGTTAAGGACCAATGGTCCGCAATAAGTTCGGCACTTTCTACCTGATGCGGAATAGCAAAACGTTTGACCAGGTCCGGATGCAAATTATCAAAGCCGGTAAAGTCATGCTGCCCTAAAGTCATATCCAGAAACATCGGAACCCGACTCATGCTTTCCACACCACACGCAATGGCAAAATCCATGTCTTGCATACCGACAGCCTGAACCGCTGCATGAAGCGCATACTGACTGGAACCACACATACGGTTCATCGTAACCCCAGGCACACTTTCAGGAAAACCGGCAACCAATAAAGCCTGGCGTGAGATATTTCCGCCCTGCTCACCTGCCTGGCTAACGCAGCCTGCCAATACATCACCTACCATGGAAGTCTGCACACCAGAGCGACTGACAAGTGCTTCAAGTGCGGTGGCAAGCAACGTATCGGGGCGCGTATTTCTTAATGCACCACCACGACGACCAAACGCCGTACGCACAGCTTCAAGAATCACCGCTTCATTAGAATCTATCTTATTCATATGTTTAACCTTTATATGATGAATTAAATCAACTCACGCGCGATGATATTGCGTTGTATTTCTGAAGTGCCTTCATAAATTTGCAGTACCTTCGCATCACGGAAAAGCTTTTCTGCAGGGTACTCGGTTGAATAACCCATACCGCCAAATATTTGTATGGTTTCAGTGGCCGCCCACATCGCCGAGTCCGCCGCATTCACTTTAGCCATCGACGCTTCCAACGTATTATTCAGCCCACAATCCAGGCGCCATGCTGATTGATAAGTCAGCAAACGTGCCGCCTCCAGGCGCAAACGCATATCGGCCAGTTTATGGGCAATGGCCTGATGGCTCATCAAGGACTTGCCCATAGACTGACGCTGGCTGGCATAGGCAAGCGATTCGTCAAAACAACGCTGTATCAAGCCAACACCAAAAGCCGCAACCATTGGCCTGGTGCGGTCAAACACTTTCATGGCGATTGAAAACCCACTGCCTTCTTCACCTAAAAGCTGACTATCGGGCACAAATACCCCATCCAGAAACACTTCACACGTTGGTGCAGCCTTTTGTCCCATCTTGGGAAGTGGCGTACCCACAGATAATCCCTCACTATCCGCCTCCACAATGAAAGCGGATAAGCCCTTATGGCCTGCCTGGGCATCCGTTTTGGCAAACACCACAAAAAATTCCGCCATATTAGCGTTGGAAATCCATATTTTGCCACCTGTTAATCGATAGCCGCCCGATACCTTTTCCGCCTTGGTTTTAATGGAGGCAACATCCGAACCCGCTGAAGGCTCTGTCAGTGCGAAACTTGCCATCGCTCCCGAGGTGAGACGTTTAAGGTATTTTTCTTTTTGTTCGTGCGTTCCAGCTATAACGATAGGTTCTGCGGCCAAGGTATTGATACATAAAGCAGCACCAATGCCCAAACAAGCATGGCAAAGCGCCTCTGTTATCAGCACCAACTCCATGCAACCAAGACCGGCACCACCATATTGTTGTGGCAATACTGAATTTAGCAGCCCCAAGGAAAATGCATCGCTATAAATATGCATGGGAAATTGTGCAGCCTTATCTGCCTGACTCGCTATGCCTTGTATTTCCTTCTTCGAAAACTGTTGCGCCAAGGCCTGTATTTGCTTCTGCTCTTCAGTCAATTCAAATTGCATCTTATTACTCCTGAATACTGGCGCATGTCACAAAACGCAAGCAACAGACACCCTTACAGCCATGTTTTGGCTGCTATTAATCATAAAAAACCCAAAGACCTAAACGGCGTGAAAAACTAGGCGTACAGAGCTTCTATTTCTGTCTCGTAAGCCTTATGAATGCTGCTACGCTTTACTTTCATGGTTGCAGTTACCTCACCATCATCATGATCAAGTTCCTTCGTCAATAAATGAAAGCGTCTGATGTTTGCAACGGGTGCCAACAGGGCGTTGCCTTTAGCGACCTCGGACTCGATGAGTTCTTTTACCTCATCAAGCTCTGTAAGCGAGCGAAAATGCGTAAAAGCTATTTGACGTGTTTCCGCCCACTTTGACACGGTTTCCAAGTCAATTTCTATCAATGCAGAAACAAACCGGCGACCGTCCGCAATAACGATACACTCTTTGATGTAAGGGCTGCCCTTCATCGTATTTTCTATTTCTGATGGCGTGATGTTTTTGCCACCCGCGGTAATCATGATGTCCTTCATGCGATCAACGATATAAAGCTGACCGTTGCGCTCGTTAACAACGTCCCCCGTATGCAACCATCCATCAACAATGGTTTTAGCCGTTTCAGTTTCATTTTTATAATAACCGGCAAAGACCATCGGCCCACGTAACAATAATTCACCCGTATCCGGCTCTATCTTGTACTCGGCACCATAAGTAACCTTGCCTACAGAGGCAGGATGGGGGTCATCAAGAGGTTGCCCTGTTACCATTCCCGTGGACTCTGTCAGACCATACACTTCTACAATAGGCACACCTATGGTACGAAAAAACCTGACGACAGCAGGTGGTACGGGCGCTGCCCCCGTCAAGGCCACCCGGCAATTACGCAAGCCGATAAAGTTTTGCAAGGCACGCAGAATAATCCAGTACCAAAACCCGTAAATCACATTTTCTTTTAGACTGCGGGCACTTTTTGGTTTGTATCTGAATGGTTCACACGCCGCGATGGCTTTATTAAACAACCACCGGCGAAAGCGTCCGGTTTCAGTGATTTTGATCGCGATGGATGAATAGAGTTTTTCCCAAATACGTGGCACACCCAAAAACAGGGTAGGCGCCAGCTCACGCAAGTCTTCCTGGACAGTACGTATGGATTCACCAAAACAAACCACCGACCCCAGATAAATGGGAACAAAAGTGGTCAGCATTTGCTCGGCCACATGACACAAAGGCAAATAAGATAAATGGTTTGAGTCAGGTTGCAGCTTCAGGCGTTCTATGATGCCTGGTGTCACGCCATGTATGTTGGCGTAACTGATCATCGCCCCCTTGGGCTTACCCGTAGAGCCGGAGGTATAAATGACAAGCCCTATGTCTTGCATCGTTTGTTTGGCCAATACCTCATCAACAAGCCCGGAATGCGTCTTTTCATACGCTTTGCCGGCTTGCTCAACATCACTATACAGTACGGCAATATCGGCAATACGTTCGTCAGTATTACGAAAACCATCAGGCTCGATAATAATGACATGCTTAAGCTGCGGCAGTTCATGCAAAGACTCAGCAACTTTGTCGGCCTGCTCCTGATCTTCACACACGACGATTTCAGAGTCAGAATGGTTCAAGATATAAGCAACCTCGGGGGCGGGGCTGGTTGGGTAAACACCAACGGTGACCACGCCCACCATGCCACAGCCTAATTGTGCCAACACCCATTCTGAACGGTTTTCAGAAATTATTCCAACATGGCCGTTGTCAGAAAGGCCCAGTGACTTCATGCCCAAGCCAAACCATACAGCACGTTGGTAATAAGTAGCCCACGTCAGGGGCTGCCATATACCGTAATCTTTTTGGTGCAAGGCAACTTTATCAGGCTCTTGTTGCGCGCGCTGACGCAGCATTTGCGGCAACGTTAATTGTGAAATTAAATGATGACTCATAATTATGACAACCAGCGTTTACGGCGTTTGTAATGTTTAATGTTCTTGAAGCTTTTGGCCTCACCCCCACTACCAACACCTAAATAGAATTCACGAACGTCCGGGTCATTCGCTAAAAACCCGGCCGACCCATCGGTAACTATTTTGCCCATTTCCATGATGTAACCATAATGAGAGATGGCTAAGGCAATCGATGCATTTTGCTCGACGAGCAACATAGACACCCCCTGTTCAGCATTAATCCTGGCGATAATCTGAAAGATGTTTTCCACCAGCAAAGGTGCCAAACCCAGCGAAGGTTCATCCAATAAAATAAGCTTTGGTTTCGCAATTAAGGCCCGTCCAATAGCCAACATTTGCTGTTCGCCACCAGACAAATAACCGGCCAAACCATGACGACGCTCATAAAGCCGTGGAAAGTACTCATACACCAGTTCAAAGTCCGGTTTCAGCCCTTGACGACCATTCAGTGCATAAGTCGCAGCCACGAGATTTTCTTCTACCGTCAAGTCTTCAAACACACGGCGGCCTTCCATGACATGAAACAAGCCGGCACGGACTAATTCATGCGGTCGCTTTTGTGATACCGGCTTGCCGTCAAAGCGAATGCGTCCATCCGTAAGCTCACCATTTTCCAGCGCCAACAACGCCGATATGGCTTTAAGCGTAGTGCTTTTACCTGCCCCGTTGGATCCCAGCAAAGCCACGATTTGGCCTTGCTCAACGCGCAGCGACAGCCCACGTAGAGCCTGAACACTCTTATTGTAAAAAACCTCAATATTATTTAGTTCCAGTACGGAAGCTGTCGCTTGCATAACATTACTCCAAAACGATCCAGTCAGATACAGGTACCATTTGCCCCTTGCTTGCGTCAGCCTGATAAATACGGCCAACAGGTATAGAGTTGCCACTGATGGTGATAGGAACACCGATAAGGCCTCCTGTATCAAAATCCTTAATGGTATTCAGTGCCGCTTTCATATTTTCCGCCGTTAACTCTTTACCTTCGGCTAACACCCGACGGGCTGATTCGGTATAAAGCATGGCAGATAAAAAGCCCTGTATATAAGGTACGTTTTGATACTCGGGACGCATTTCACGAATCTTTTCCAACATGGGCGCAGGCGCAGACTCGTCATAGTAGTAACGGTATGGCATAACCCCCATAAACCCGTCTCCAACATCGCCCATTTGCATAACGGTAGAATTATCCATGGTCCAGAACGTACCCATGAATTTTGTATCCAACCCCATTTTTCGAGCCTGTTCAATAAACTCCGGAATGGGGGCCAGGATATAACCGTGGAAAATGGTGTAGTCTGGTTTGGCGCGGCGCATTTTTGCCGTTTCCGTAGATACATCAACACTACCGGGTGGTGTCATCAGCTCTAGCGCCACTTTCAAGCCAAGATCTTCTGCCACCTTGCGGCTGGCTTCAATCGGGTCACGACCAAACTCCGTATCTGAGTATACAAAGGCAACCTTGGCGCCTGGTTTTTCCTGGGCGATATAGCGCAGCAAAATACTAAACATTTCGGTATAGTCCGGGCCCGCTAAAAATTGGTACGGGTATTTTTCCGGATCATTAAGTTCAGTGGCAAATGAGGCCCCGGACATTAGTATGGAATCCATACGATTTAATTCAGGGTTAATTGTTTTACTGAAACCCGTCGAGTCACCGTAATAAAAATCAACTTTATTCTGGCTGGTTATTTTTTTAAATGCCGCTACAGAGACATCCACTTTATAACCGCTGTCCTCTGGCACATATCTAAGCTTGTATCCCTCGATGCCCCCCGAATCATTAATGATTTTTACGTAATCCTGTATACCCGCGTGAATACCTATACCAGCGAAGGAGAACACGCCACTCATTGGTATGGAACCACCGATTACAATTTCTTTATCATTGGCTTGGGCAATACCAGCCACTCCTAACAGGCTGGCAACAACAGAACCCGCAAGCCAGTTTTTCACAGTTTTAATTTTCATGATGTCTCCTGCTGTTATAACGTTTATGATTTAAAAGGCCATAAGTGAAAAAAACGTCGTATCCGCTGCCAGATTTCCTGAAGACCCAGCGGTTCTAAAATTAAAAACCCTATAATTAACAGACCAAATACGATCGTACGTACGGGCGATAAAATAAGGGTTGCATCTGCCGAGACCGGCAACCACCCTACGATGAGCTTGAGAGCCTCGGGTATCATCGTCACAAAAACAGCCCCCAGAATACTTCCCAGGATAGAACCCATACCTCCCACAATAATGGCGGTTAAAAAGAAGATGGACATACTTAAAGGAAAACTCTCGGGAGTAACGATACGAAAGAAATACGCCCATAAGCCACCTGCCACACCGGCATAGAAAGAAGACAGGCCAAATGACAAAAGCTTATAACGTAACAATGGTATGCCAAGCACCTCTGCTGAAATATCACGATCACGAATTGCGATAAATGCCCTGCCGATGCGTGTGCGAAACAGATTCGCTGCACCCAATAACATCACCACCATAACGGGCACCACCATCCAATAAAACAGGAAAGAGGTGTTCAGGGAAAAACCAAACAGCACCGGTGGCGCTACCGTTAGACCTGCCGTACCCCCCGTGACAGAACTCCAATTGGCAAAAATAAAATGCAATATCATTGATGCGGCAATCGTCGCAATGGCAAGGTAAAGGCCTTTTACCCTTAACGATGGAATGCCAACCACAACCCCGCCCAACATCGTGATGCCACCTGCCATCAATAAATTAAAGATAACGGGTGTACCAAGATGGTTATCCATATAGGCAACCGCATACGCACCAATACCCATAAACGCCGCCTGCCCCAGACTGACCAGGCCTGTGTAGCCGGTAAGGATATTCAGGCCCGTGGCGCTAACGATATTAATCATCACCAAACACGCCAGGTATAGCCAATACTCATTGGCAATGAAGGGAAATACAACCAGGCTGCAAGCCAATACCAACAACCACGCATATTGTGTACGACTGTCAAATAAAGCTTCGTCATGTTTATAACTAAATTTTGCCGTTCCTATACGCATTACAACCTCTCGATTTCACGGGTACCAAACAGGCCATAAGGTCTGATCATCAGTACAATTATTAGTATCAGGAAAGTGACAACAACTTTATACTCACCGCCTAAAAAACCGCTTGCCCACGCCTCTATAAGCCCGATGGCCATACCAGCGACTAATGCCCCAAGCACGCTATCAAGGCCACCCGCAATCACAACCACCAGTACTGACAAACCAAAGATGCCCATAGAAGGTGAGATACCGCCAATAGCGCCGACAATCACGCCGGCCACGGTCGCAATCATGGCCCCAATAACCCAGGAAAGCGAAAAAACGCGAGGCACATTAATACCCATTGAGTAAGCAGCCCCTTGGTCAAAAGCGGTCGCCCGTAACGCCACACCACCACGCCAAAACCTAAACACCAGTAACCCTAAAGAGATCAGGATGAGGGTCACAAAAAAACCATAAAACACTTTGGAAGAAACAAACGCCTCTCCGATAAATATGGCTTCATCGGGCATAATGGGTGGCATACGTCGTTGATCTGCCGTCCAGATCAACTCGACGGCCCCCACAAGTACAGAGGCCAAACCCACGGTAATCATAAAGGTTGAGATGGGTGATTCTCCCACCATGGGCCTAATCGCCAATCGTTCTATCACCCCACCCGCCAGGCCACTGCCAAGGACGCCAACGATGATTGCCAGCCAAATTGGCAGACCGAAACCGGTGGCCAGCCCATAAACCAAATAAGCGCCAACCATCAGCATTTCGCCAATCGCCAGGTTAACCACACCCGTGCTTTTGAAAATGATGACAAAGGCCAGGGCAGTTAGCGCATAAAGGCCCCCTGTACCAAGCCCGCCCAAACTGATTTCCACAAAAAAGAGCCAATCAAAATCCATTGTTCCACCTACTGTGTGATGGGTTGGCGCAAACGCTGACGCAAATCGGCTACATCGCCCGATCCGAGATAGGCACGTATGACTTCCGGGTTTTGCTGTACTTCTTCAGGTGTGCCATCCGCAATCACCTGACCGAAATTAAGCACCACCACATGGTCGGATAAATCCATAACCATACCCATATCGTGTTCGACCATTAACACGGTAATACCCCACTCTTGGCGCACATCTAAAATAAAACGCGCCATGTCTTCAGTTTCTTCGCGGTTCATACCCGCAACGGGCTCATCCAGCATAAGAATCTTGGGCTGGATGGCCAGTGCCCTTGCCATTTCCACGCGTTTTTGTAAACCGTAGGACAGGGCTGAAACAGGGTGATGCCTTATATGATCAATTTCAAGGAAGTCGATGATGCGCTCCTCAACCTCACGGCGCAGCTCTAATTCTTCACGTCTTGCACGACCCACATAGAGAAAAGAATCTAAAACATTGGTGCGCAAATGCGCATGGCGTCCCAACTTGATATTGTCCAATACGGTCATGCCGCGAAACAGGGCAATATTCTGGAAGCTTCGTGCCAAACCTAAACGTGCACGCTCTGGTGCGGGGGTCGAGGTGATGTTCTTGCCTTCAAAGAATATTTCACCTGCCTGTGGTTTATAAAAACCGGAAATAGTATTGAACAACGAGGTTTTACCGGCACCATTAGGACCAATCACTGTCGTGATGGTATTTGGTACAACGTTAAAACCCACATCAGTTAATGCTTTTACGCCGCCAAAGGCGAGCGTAATATTGCCAAGCGTTAGCAACGGCTCAATAACAGTTTGCTTCACGATGTCTCCTCTCGTAACCGTTATATGTTTTTTTAATACCGACTTATTCTATTTTTTTGTCTGAATTTATTGCTTATCTGATTAAGTTATGTGATTCATTTTAGGACAGTAATTTATATTTTCAAATGACAGAAAAAGACTAAAACTATGCAAAAGCTGCCACCTTCCAGCCACCCTATGTGTTTACCCTAAGTATTTTGTATGTAAAATAAATCCAGTCACCTTGTCGTGTATCCTGTTCTTTATCTACCCCATGTTTATATATCAAGACGCAGAAACTGCATAAATCAAGGTGATAACCCATGGAAGCCCAAACAATTTCTGTCCGTTTTATTAATGTCTTATTAATGGGGGCATCAAAGCATTCAACATATAATGAAAAATGGATTACCAAAACAGGACTATCTCCCGCCCTTTTGGAGCTTGAAGGAACACGTATAACCATGAGCAAATTTGCTCAACTATATCGTGTTTTGGCAATCGAGCTTAACGATGAAACGCCTGGTCTTTTCTCACGCCCACTGCGTAATGGAACGCTTAAATATTTATGTATGATTATGCTGGACGCCCCAGACCTTGGTGTGGCGCTTAACCGGTTCCGTAATTTTTTCCACTTGGTCAATGACGATGTTGAATACAAAGTCAGAACGTGCCCAAACGGTCTCATTAAAATAGAGCTGGAAGAAAAGAATAATTTAGGACCTACGCGCACATGGGCGCTTGAGCTGCTACTGATGCTTGTACAAGGAGTCTCATCCTGGCTTATAAGACGCAAAATACCCTTCGTATCCATCGCCTTTCCCTTTAGCAAACCCGGTCATGCTGCTGAATACGAACAGCTCTATCCTGGTCCGGTAACATTCAATCAAAATGAAACGGCCCTGTATATGGATCCTGTTTATTTGCATGAGCCCATTCGTCAAGATCAATCTGAGCTAAATGAGTTCATCCGTAACGCACCCCTTAACTGGTTTTATTTTTCACCCAATGACAGACCCTATACCCACCAACTACGTCACTACTTGCAAAACCGGTTACATGAAAATGTAACCATCAATGATGTCGCCCTGATTCAGCATATTTCGCCCCGTACGCTTGCAAGGCATCTTGCCTCTGAAGGCACGACCTTTCAGAAAACCAAGGACAAACTACGACGGGATATCGCCATCGATTTATTAAATAAAACCGATACACCCATTGCCACTATTGGTAATGAGCTGGGCTTTGAGGATCCTGCCGCCTTCAATCGCGCTTTTAAAATGTGGACAGGCAGTACACCTGGTGCCTATCGCAAACAGACCATTTTGCAAATTTAGTCTTTGAATATATATCAACTTAATTGAAAACGCCTTCACTGGAAAAAACGTATTTTGCCAGTGCACATCAAGATCAGATCAAACCTTTTCTGGAGATAAAATGGGCACCTTAGACCTTAACAACAATCATCATTCGGATATTAAAGCACTTCATTTTAGTATTAATGCCGGTATTGCCACCATTACGCTAAACAGGGCAGATCATGGGAATGCGCTCAACCTTGACATGGTTACATTATTTGCTGATGCAATAAATGAAATTTTGAATACTGCGTCGGTAAGGGCCATTTTACTGACAGGCGCCGGGAAAAATTTTTGTGTGGGCGGTGATATACGTGCATTTATAGAAGAACAGGCAAATCTGCCTGCCTATGTTGATTCGCTCGTTACACCCTTGAATAATACGATTTTGAAACTAACGGACTCTGGCATTCCTATTGTATCTACCCTGAATGGCGCTGTGGGTGGTGCGGGTATCGGCTTAGCCCTGCTGGCTGATTTTGTACTGGCAGCAGAGTCGATGAAATTGCGTTGTGGCTATACGGCTATTGGATTATCACCCGATGCAGGCAGTTCCTGGTTATTGGCTAATCGTGTGGGTGTATATAAAGCCAAACAATTGTTTATCTCAAATACAACCTTGGATGCTCAAATGTGCTTACGTCTGGGAATCGTTGATGAAATATACCCAGACTCTGAATTAATGACACAAGCGCATGCCTTGCTCAAGATGCTACAGAACGGTCCATCAAAAGCAATATCAAGGGTAAAGCGCTTACTCGATCACACTTTTACCCAAAGAACATTGGAAAATCATTTAGCACAGGAACGTCGCTTCATTATTGAGAGTGCGGGTGAGGAGGATGTACAAGAAGGTATTTTTGCTTTCACACAAAAACGCAAAGCGTCTTTTTCCTAATGATTGACTGTGACATGAGATTTTAAGCCTTATCCACGAGAAGCAATGATGAAGAGCACCATCTGCGCCAGAGATACTGAAAAGCCCTTGAATTTATTTCAAGGGCTTTTTTTATGCTATATTTTTTATGCTATAAATCCCTATCCAACAGCGTTCCTGGACAATGTGGCGCCCAATAACATGATGTAGTCTCAAACAAAGGAAAAACATGAGCAAGAAAAACACGCCCGATCCGGACGAAGTGGCACTCATTGAATGGTGTATTGAAGTGGAAGGCTTTTTGGTAAAGGCGGGAGCAACCCCGCGCGAAGCTCAGGACTACATCGAAGAGAATGCCGAGTGGTTTACAGACCAATTCTACGAAGGATTAACACCAGAAGAAGCGGCCAATGAAGCGCTAAATTAATAGATATACTTTTTACCCTGGTGGGATAACTTGCATCCCAGCCCTGCCCCTGCCCCTGCCCCTGCCTTCAGTAACGAAAATATCTTCCGAGTATTATTCTTCCGGGTATTAATTTATCCATAGGGGAGTAATAACCATAAGTTCAGGGCTTTATGTTAATTTCAATAATTATTAAAAGTTTATATATAATTTCAGAATTCTATTTCCTGGAAAAAAATGGGCATACTTAATTTGAACTTTTCAGAAGATATTCTCATCCAGTATGCTGTTGGTGCTGTGTTGGCACTTGTCTGCCTGCTGCTTTCCATCGGCCTGCGTTTTTACTCCCATCGTCATCGCCAATTAAAACGCAGCATCATTTTTCACCTGATGCAGATTGCTGTGCGGTGCGCCTTCGTACTAGTCGTGAAACAATACACACAAATGGCTATTGCGGAATTTCACTGGAAGTATGTTTCCACCAAGGATGTGGAGTTTTTGGCAACCCTGATGATTGTGCTGATTATTATGCGGGAACTATTCTTGCTGATCAATCGCCTAGAACACAACCAGATCCAGAAGGGTAAGGATCAGACTTCATCACGGATGGTATCGCGAGTATTAAAGCTGACGACTTTCGTTGTCATCATGTTGCTATTTGGTGAGCATTTCGGCATGAGCATGTCTGGCCTTATGGCCTTTGGCGGTATCGGTGGCCTTGCCATTGGCCTGGCGGGCAAAGATATCTTAAGCAATTTTTTCTCAGGCATCATGCTGTACTTTGACCGGCCATTCAATATTGGCGACTGGGTATGCTCGCCTGACAGGAACATCGAAGGCACGGTGGCCGAGATCGGCTGGCGACTGACTAAAATTATTACTTTCGATAATCGGCCCCTGTACGTGCCGAATTCGGTTTTTTCCACAATCATTGTAGAAAACCCGGGGCGCATGACCAATCGCCGCATCGAGACAGAAATTGGTCTGCGTTATGAAGATGCCAATAAAGTAGCTGTCATTGTTAACGATATCCGGACTATGCTGCAACAGCACGACGGAATCGACAACAGCCAGACGCTGCTGGTGAATTTCAACCAGTTTGACAGCTCTTCGTTGAATATCATGGTGTATTGCTTCACCAAAACGGTTAAATGGGCTGAGTGGCTGGACATTCAAGAAGACGTTTACTTGAAAATCGTCGATATTGTCCATGGGCACGGCTGCGACTTTGCCTTCCCGTCCCGTACCATTTATATCAAAAAAGAGGCCAGTTGATACGGCCAAAGAGGGGGCTCACCTTTTTAATATCCAACCCAAGCCCCGAAAACACTGAATTAAACCAGCTCGATCAATTAAATCGGCTCAATCAACTCAATCAAATAATCATCCGGATCCAACACAAACGCAATAATGCGTTGCCCATGATTCATTTTTTTGGGTGGCGTCTTGATTCTGACACCGGAGTGAGCCAGTTTGTCCACGGCTTCATGAATATCATTCACCATCAATGCCAGGTGCCCAAAAGCCTGACCCTTTTCATAAGGATCTTTCTGATCCCAGTTATACGTCAACTCAAGACTGGACTCGGTATTCTCATTAAAACTTAAAAAAACATTGGTGAATCTGCCCGATTCATAGTCGGTATGGCGCAGCACTTTCAGGCCAGGAGCAGAGACCAGCTCTCCTTCCATGTTATAGACCCAGGCATGCAAAGGACAGCTGATCCGACGTGCATTGCCAGCGCCTTCCAAGAGCAGCATATTGCGATGACGGCACACGTTTGACAACACGTTGATCTTGCCTTCACGGGTACGGATGGCAAACAGCGCATCATCGCCCACCTCAAAGGTAAAGAAATCACCGGCCTTGGGAATATCACTGGCCCGCCCCACACAGAACCACTGCTTTTTCCATACCGCATTCATTTCAAACTGAAAAAACGCTTCCGAGGTGAAGCAGGCAGGCGGCAAAGCATACACTTCATCCGTCTCATGCTGGAAATAGCTTTGATCAAACTCTTCAATGGCAATGGGTGAACGTACGGCAGTATTCATCTTTGTGTCTCCTTTAAATTCATGTAAACACCATTCAATGGTTTTTTTATTCAATTGACAGTAATCATGCGACAGATATGCAATCTTGAAAATTGAGCAAATTTGATGGATAGATGAATTTTTTTAAAGATGGGTACTTTACCTGAGAGCCGATATGCAGCCTCTGACGCCAAAATGATGCCATTTAATTTCGGGTAGCAGACGACAGAAAAAACAAAAACGCCTGCAAAATGGCAGGCGTAAAGTCATGAAAAAATCTGGTGTGAGGATATCTTCACGTTATCGCGATCGAGGCCACCCAATCAATGAATTCCCGCTCCTGGCGACTTAAATTGGCCTTTGTGGGATAGGCCAGAAAATAGGCGTACTCATCCAGATACACGTCAAACAACTGGACAATTTCTTTTTTCTCCATTAATGGACGCAACAACACAGGACAGCCCAGCATTATTCCCTGACCATTCAACACCGCATTCATGCGTACATTCGTGTCATCAATATGAAACCCCTTAATGGCCGTCATTTCCTTTCCGGTTGCTTTTAAAAACCATTGCTGCCAACCCAAATGGTTTTCTTCATGAATCAGGATATGCCGGTTTAAATCAATCGCCGTCTCGATATTGCCATGTTCCTGTAAATAAGAAGGAGAACACACCGGCGTAAGATTACCGGGAATGATCCGCAAGGTATTTAAATGAGGCCAATCTCCCTGCTTGCCCCACACAATGGCAAAGTTAATGTTGTCACGAAAAAAATCCGGTGCCTGCAAACTGTGTATCAGATTAATTTCAATCTCTGGATGTTTCGACCACAAATCACTTAATTGCCGGGTAAACCACATACTGGAGACAAATGGCCGCAAAGACAGATTAATACGGCTTTTACCATGCGGCATGCGCAATTCGCTTAAAGCCTGGTTAATCTCATAAAACGGTCTCCTGATCCTGAATTCCGACTTCAGAAAATTAATCATTATCTTCGCAATAGAATATACCCGACAATGCCACCTGTCATCACAAGCGCACACATCAGGAAAACCGAAGCAAAAACATCCAGGCCATTAATGTTCAAAATGGAATGCGCATTACCTGACAGGGACTGCATGAATGACACCCCTAAAAAGAAGGCACTGTTGCCCAAGGCCAGGGCCCTGCCCTGCATTTCCTTGGGGTAGATATCACGGATATCAGCCACCTGCCAGACACTGCAGCTGTTGACAATGGCAATCACAACGGTACAGGCCACACTCATCCACAGCGAAGTGCTGAAAGCCAGCACGATAAAGCCAATGACCATGATCCATGGAATAAAGCACAAGAACCGGTAACGATTACCTGTACCCGGATCAAGACGCCCAAAAAGCGAAGGACTGAACAATGACAGAATTGACAGCGCCAGTGCCAGGTTTCCGGCAAATACCAGACTTTGCCCGAAACGCTCTACCAGCAAAGGCCCCAGCCACAAGCCACGCAGGGTAAGAAAAGCGGCATAACAAACAAACAGCAATGAAAAAATACCCCAGGTGTGCCTCATTTTAAACAGCACTTTATAGCCAGAGACAGCCTGCCACGCATTCTGCATTTTTTGTTTAAAGCTCAAAGAAAAATCAATACTGTCGTCAATATCCCTGACCGTAAAATAAATCAACAGCCACGACAGAAAACTGGCCGCTGCCAACACATAAAAACAGGCGCGCCAGCCAAACGCCTCACTAATCATGGCTACAGGGGTAGAGGTAAATATCAACCCGAGACTGCCCAAGCCGAGTGCAATACCATACATGGGCGCAAATTTCTGGGCCGGAAAATTTCTGGAAATAAGCACAATACAAACCAAAAATGCCGGCGCACAGCCCAGACCCAGCAAAATCTGTCCCAGCAGCAGCATCCCGGGGGAGGTGGCCATGCCAGACAAGATGGCACCAATAACGGTGAAGGGAGCAAAAGAAAGAATCGTTCTGCGAATACCAAAGCAGTCAACCCAAATACCAATCAGCAATTGCAGGCTGCCAAAAGTAACGTGAAATGAACCGACTATACTGCTCAGGGTTTCATTATCAAGCTGAAATTCGTTTTTAAGGGGAACTGAAAGCACACCACCAATGGTTCGATATGCCTGACTGAGAATGAAACCGGTTAACAGAAAAGCCAGCATCAATCTTAATTGTTTCAAGGGAAGGGTTTGCATTACTATTGAGTTGTTGGATTAAATTTTGAGATGGCACAACGAGATTTTGTGCATTGCAATAGCTGTCATTGTATGTGTCACCCGTGACATTGACAAGAATACCCGGCAAAACAGGACGGAAACGCTATTAAGCACTATTGATAGGCAAATTCACCAATTTCCAGTCACGTACCGTTTTTTTTAATTCGTTGTAAAAATAAAACAAAAAGAAGCCCTCTCATACAAAAAAGCATCATTTCCCCTATTATTTCTTATTCCCCACATAAATTGCTTGCCTAATCTTTAGATATTAGTCATAATAGCTTTCTTTAAAGATGCGCCCGTAGCTCAGTTGGATTAGAGTACTTGGCTACGAACCAAGGGGTCGTGGGTTCAAATCCTGCCGGGCGCGCCAACAATCTTTAAGTAAATGCGCCCGTAGCTCAGTTGGATTAGAGTACTTGGCTACGAACCAAGGGGTCGTGGGTTCAAATCCTGCCGGGCGCGCCAGTTTTTCTAAAAAGCCACTTCATTTGAAGTGGCTTTTTTTATTGCCTGATTTTTCTTCCAGGGCATTCTCAAGCTGCAGACAATGCAAACACCTGCTTCTCCCGCCATAAATTACAAAGCAATATCAAGCGCACACACAAATAATAGTCGGTTCGCAAACAATGGGTTACACTTCTTTTATCTGAAACAACCCAAAAAGAGACATCATGCGAACAGAACGGATTTTATTAAGCCTGGTTTTGGCAAGTGCAGCAGCATTGGTCGGCTGTGACAAAAAAGCTGAATTTACGCCCTACCCCGAGGAAGTCAAGGCCAATATGACCAATGAATGTATCAGGAGCTATGCATCGTCAAGCACAACGCAATACTCCGAAGAGCAAGGCCGTACTATTTGTGAATGCTTCACCAAAGAAACCGAGAAAGCACTGCCCCTGGAAAAAATGAAGCTTTACGAAGAAATGATTGCCAAGAATGATCAAAGTCCGGAACGCAAAAAACTGGATGAGGTTTTTACAAAAATCAGCCAGCAATGTCTGAAAAACTGATTTGAACTCAGGCCGGTTTCAAAAACACCTGTGGCAGGACAGCACCAGGAAATCGCTTGCTTGTCCTGACACAGGACGTCTCATAAGGGCTTCAAAGTCGTCAAATCCAGCAAGGTCATGCCATGCTCCCTGTCCAGCAGGAAAGCACCGGTTTCGATGTAGTAGGTATTGCCCATGATCTGCATGCCTTCAACCACGTTATGCCCAACCACCAAGGCACGCACGCCCTGTATGGAAGTTTCATCCCGTTCTTTAAAGCGCCTTCTGGACCAGCACAGCTTTTCTTCCAGATGCAAGGCATCCTGCTTGCCTTCTTTCAGCAGAAAAATCATGTCATCCCAGGAGTCCAACGGGCACTCGGCATGAACCAGACCAACCTTTCCGGCCAGCGTTTGCACCTGGATTGCCAAAGGCAAAGCATCAAAAACCTGCCGAATCCTGGCCTGTTCTTTTGGGGGTTTATCCATTAACCAGGCACCACCGATTCTTAACATCAAATCCATATAATCCGGATCTGTCGCCGAACGTATCGCGATATCTTCATGATTACCCTTGATGGCATGAAACCAGGGTTGTTCCAGAAAAGACATGACACGGGACGATTCCGGGCCCCGGTTCACCAGGTCACCCACCGAAAACAGGCGATCTTTTTGTGGATTGAAATTAACAGCTGCCAGTTTTTGTTCCAGCAGGCTATACATGCCGTGGATATCACCTACCGCAAAATCACGACCAAGGGTATTTAAAGGAAAAGACTTGAACGAAGAGAATGGCATGAAACTTGACGACCGTATTTATATTAACGAAAAGCCAGGTTTCATTTTAATCCTTTGACTGGCCAGGAACCATGACAACCCGGCCATTAAGCACACGTACCTCATAATTGCCATGTTTTAACCGCAGGTTACGATCAGACCCCATTTGGTGAAGCTGACGCAGCTGCTTTATCCACTCGCCGAGCCGTGCTTCGGTTGGCATGGCGATATTTTGCAGATCAAGCCAATAACGTAGCAAATTAGCTTGTCGATGCTCGGGCAACTCACGCCATTTTCTTAAAGAAAAACTGCGATTATCACTATCGGCATCCAGCATTGCATAATCATATTGCGCCAGATCCTTTAACAACAAGGTGTTTTCCGCCATTAAGCGACTGTGCCGGGCCAGATTTTTACGCCATCCTGGCCAGCGCTCATCAAGCGCGGGCACCAGCATTTCACGCACGGCGGCACGGGTATATTTAGGGTCCAGATTGGTAGGGTCGTGCACGGCCTGCCAGCCGGTTTCCAAGGCAAATTGTTCGGCCGCGTCCAGAATGTTCTGACGACTCACTTCCAGCCAGGGGCGATAAAAATGCAACGCCCCCCTTTGCGTATGTGCACCCATAGCCGCCATCCCCTGCACACCGGCGCCCCGCAACAAACGAAGCAAAACAGTTTCCGTCTGGTCATAAAGATGGTGAGCCAACAAAAAATGACGGATACCGGTTCTGGCCGAAAAGTCCTCATAAGCCCGGTAGCGTGCATTTCTGGCTGCGGCTTCTGTACCCAGGCCTGATGCCGCATCTACCCTGACATATTCAATGCTACAATCCACCTCTAGCATTTTAGCCAGCGCCCGCGTATGCAAGACCCATTGATCGGCAATCGCCTGCAAACCATGGTGTACGTGCACCCCCTGAACCTTTACCTGATATTGGCGGGCAATATGTGCGGCATAAACCAGCAACATGGCCGAATCGGGCCCGCCACTGACGCCCACCGCCACTACCGGTATGTGCTGGCGTTTGGCCATACGAAAAAAGGCATGCAGAGGGGGCGATAAAAAAGCGTCTTTAAGAAAAGACGCTTTTGACTGACCGGGCTGTTTATTCTTGAATCCGGCCATATGACAACAAACGTTCCAGGCGCTTATTAATGAGTTCCTGGGGATCTACATTGGCAACCTGACGCAATGCCTCGCTTAAGGCACGACGCAGGGTTCGTGACATGGCAGTGACATCACGGTGCGCCCCCCCCACGGGCTCGGGCACAATCCGGTCGATCAGGCCCAGTTCAAGCAAACGGTTGGCCGTGATGGACAGGGCCTCGGCGGCAACAGGAGCCTTATCAGCACTGCGCCATAAAATGGATGCACAACCTTCGGGAGAAATAACACTATAGGTGGAATACTGCAGCATTTGCACCACATCACCCACGGCAATGGCCAAAGCACCGCCTGAACCGCCCTCACCAATAATAGTGGCAATAATAGGCACTTTCAGTTCGGCCATGGCATACAGGTTATGTCCAATGGCCTCTGACTGACCACGTTCTTCGGCATCAATACCGGGATAAGCACCCGGGGTATCCACAAAAGTAAAAACAGGCAAATTGAATTTTTCAGCCAGACGCATCAAACGCAATGCCTTGCGATAGCCCTCAGGACGCGGCATGCCAAAGTTACGCCTTGCCCGCTCTTTGGTGTCACGCCCTTTCTGGTGACCGATCACCATGCAGGCTTCGCCATTAAAACGTGCCAAACCACCCACAATGGCCTGGTCATCCTTGAACATGCGATCACCATGCAGTTCATGAAAATCGGTAAAGATTTCACGGATATAGTCAAACGTATAAGGGCGTTGTGGATGACGTGCCACCATGGCCGTCTGCCAAGGGGTGAGCTTGGCATAAATATTAGTGGTCAGCGCTTCGCTTTTTTGCTGCAAACGTCCAATTTCTTCAGAAATATCTACAGCTGAATCTGAAGAGACATGACGCAGTTGTTCAATTTTCTGCTCAAGCTCGGCAATGGGTTTTTCAAAGTCTAAAAAAGTAAATTTCATGGTTTTTGATTTTAATATGAATCTGGCTGGAAGTGGGCTTATTCGGCAACGGATTCCTGGCTACGCCATAAATACCAGGTTGCCACTGTTCGCCAGGGTTGCCACGTTTGCGCCACCTCTCTGGCTTCATAGCGGGATACCGGCTCTCCGCTAAAGTAATGCATTGAGATTGCTTTTAACAGCCTTGGGTCATCCAAAGGTAAAACATCCGGCCTATGCAAGTTGAATATTAAAAACATTTCTGCCGTCCAGCGACCTATGCCACGAATGCTGCACAGCTCATCAACAATTTCCTCATCGCTCATTTTAGACCATTTTGCCGGATGCACCTTCTTTTCATTGAAGTGCACGGCTAAATCCAGAATGTACTCCGATTTTCTTTTTGCCAGACCGGCAGCCCGAAGCTGCTCGACATCATATTCCAAAACCTTGGCCGGTGCAGGACGACTGCCGCACAAGGCGGTAAATTTTTTCCAGGTCGCTTCAGCGGTATTAACAGATACCTGTTGGCCCACAATGGCACGCGCCAATGTAACAAAAGGCGTTTTGTTGCTGGCCAGCCAGACTCCGTCATGATCGGGAATGATCTTGCGCAAAATGCGATCCCGTTTCATTAAATAGTTAACCGCCTCATCCCAGTAATCAGGTTTGCAGGCCTGCCCGGGTATTGCTTGTGTCATTTTTTGCCCCTATACCCTGCGCCATTGTGTGAGTCCGCCCGGTTTATCTTCCAGTTCCACGCCAGCTTCTTTAAGCGTGTTACGAATCTGGTCGGCCAGGGCAAAGTCCTTGTCTTTTTTGGCCTGCAGGCGTTGTTCAACCATGGCGTTGATCTGGTCTTCACCAAGCACGTCAATATCGGCTGACCCAGGATTTTTACGGGTATAGCGGGTTACCGAACGCAGATAGGTTTCAGGATCATGTGACAACAAACCCAGAACGCCCCCCAATGCCTTGATCTGACCCGCCAGCTCTTTGGACTTCAGGCGATTGGCCTCGGTGGCCATTTCAAACAGCACAGAAACCGCCACTGCCGTATTGAAGTCATCATCCATGGCAGCCTTGAAAGCGGCTGCGTAACTGGAAGACCAGTCTATACCTGCTTCCTGCACGCCCACATTGTTCAGCGTCTGGTAAATGCGATCAATGGCAGCCTGGGCATCGAACAGGTTATCAGGCGTAAAGTTTTGCGGACTGCGGTAATGATTGCGCACAATAAAAAAGCGCAACATTTCGGCTTCACGCAAATTCCACTCGTAATCCGCCGACTCGCTGGCCTCTTCCCGGACACCCACGGTTTGACGAATGGTACGGAAATTGCCCAAAGACTTCGACATTTTGTCGTTATCCACCATTAAAGGACCGCAATGCATCCAGAAATTGGCCAGATTGCCGCCATAAGCACCTTCGGTCTGGGCTATCTCATTTTCATGGTGAGGAAATTTCAGGTCGGGACCACCCCCATGGATATCCAGGGGCAAGCCCAGCAATTCTTTACTCATGGCCGAGCATTCAATATGCCAGCCCGGACGTCCGAACCCATAAGGCGATGCCCATTTGGAGTCATCGGGTTCATCTTCCTTGGCTGATTTCCACAGGACAAAATCAAGCGGATCCTGCTTGCTGGAGGAAACCGCCACCCGCTCACCCGCGCGCATATCGTCCAGTGAACGGCCTGACAATTTGCCATAACCGTCAAATTTACGGACAGCAAAATTGACATCACCATCATCAGATTGATAGGCCAGACCCTTGTCTTGCAAACGCTGGATGATTTCAAGCATGCCTGGCACGTGCAAAGTGGCACGAGGCTCGTGATCGGGCGACTGGACACCCAGGGCCCGCTCATCGGCATGCATGGCATCGGTATAAAAACCGGTCACTTCAGCCAGGGTTTTATTGGTGGCCACCGCTTTGCGAATGATTTTATCGTCAATATCCGTAATGTTACGCACATAGGTAACTTCGTATCCCTTTTCCCGCAACCAGCGCTGCACGACATCAAAGCTGACCAGCATCCGGGCATGCCCCAGATGGCAATAGTCATACACCGTCATCCCGCATACATACATGCGCACCTTATTGGGCTCAACCGTCCTGAACGGCTCTTTCGTACGGGATAAAGAGTTATAGATATGCATAGAAAAAAGAAACAGAAAATCATCCGGCAAACATGACGGATGCAGTTAATCGAAGAATTTAATCAGGTTCAGTGAGAGTTTAATACGTTCTAATCTGAACTGAGGCTAAAATACGCAATAACGGAAGTATAGCAATTCCATCTGCATATCTGCACCTGGTTTAATTTATGGATCAATTATTTTTTGGATGATCAGTGAGACAACGATTAAATTTTTTCAAATGGGCCGGTATCGCTGCAATTTCACTCTTCATGCATGGGGCAATTGCACAGGAACCCTCGGCCATCAAACCCGATGGTGGCTGGCAGGCGCTGGCCGATGTGCTGAAAAAGCTTGAACCCTCGGTTGACACCTCGCTTCCTGAAACGCCGGTGCAGGCCAGCCTTCGCATCAACCAACTCATTGCCAGCGGAAAATTCCAGCAGGCCCTGAATGAAATTGAAAAAAAACAGCCAACGGTTTCTTATATGGAACAACCCGGCACCGATGTGCAGCTGCGTTTCTTGCGCGCGCGTGCCCTGACCGGTCTTGGAAGAACCACCGAGGCCATTAACGTTTACCTGGACATGACCAGCAAATATCCTGAGCTTGCCGAGCCCTGGAACAATATGGCCACCCTGCAACTGCAAGCGGGTTTACTGGATCAGGCTTATCAATCCCTGAAAATGGCCGTTGGCATCAACCCCAAATATGGTATCGCCCATCGCAACCTGGGGCTGGTTCAGCTCATCATGGCCAACCACTCTTTTGACCAGGCCGTACAAAACGGGGTTGCCGGTGCCGCGAAACAGGCCGCGGCAACCAAACAAATCATCAACGGAAACTAAGCATGCATTTATTTTCCAGGGCAAGCCTGCTTGCCCGTTCACTAGTATTGCTCAGTGGGCTGGCAATTATGCCTGTTTCACTGGCTGCTGAAACCTCACTATCAACAAAGGAATCAACAATGAGCACACTACCCCGTGTCAAACTGGAAACCAATCACGGCGATATTGTTATTGAACTGAATACCGAAAAAGCCCCCGTGACTGCCGAAAACTTTCTGGGCTATGTCAAGGAAGGCTTTTATGACAACGTTATTTTTCACCGCGTCATTAAAAACTTCATGATCCAGGGCGGTGGCATGCAACCGGGCATGAAAGAGAAAAACACCCGTGACCCCATCAAAAACGAAGCCGACAACGGTCTGAAAAACGACAAATACACCATTGCCATGGCACGCACCCAAGACCCTCATTCTGCCTCGGCCCAGTTTTTCATCAACTCCCGTGATAACGACTTCCTGAATTTCACCGCTCCCACCACCCAAGGCTGGGGCTATGCCGTTTTCGGTAAAGTCGTGGAAGGCACTGAAGTCGTTGACCAGATTGAAAACGTGAAAACCGGCAACCGTGGTTTCCACCAGGACGTCCCTGTCGATGACGTGGTTATCCAGAAAGCCAGCATCGTTGAATAAACTTTCGCTTGACGGAACCCTCTGGCTCGCCTCGGATATTCATCTGGGCGAGCATATTCCCAGGACCAGACAGGCTTTTTATGCTTTCCTGGACAGTGCGCGGGCCCAGGCCAATGCACTGATACTGGTCGGGGATATTTTTGATTTCTGGGCCGGTGACGACATCGCCCTGAAATCACCCGAGCCCTGGCTGCAAGAGGCCCTTGGCCAACTCGAAAAAACAGCCACCCGGATTCCCCTGTATTTAATGCATGGCAACCGCGATTTTCTTATCCGGCACAAACTGGCCCAACAGATAAACGCGACCCTCCTGGCAGACATGGTTGTCATAGAATCGGCAGCCGGCCCTATCCGTCTCAGTCACGGAGATGAATACTGTACCGATGACCCGGGCTACCTACGATTCAGAAAAATCGTGCACAACCGCTTTATCCAGGCCACATTCCTTGCCCTACCCCGCCGTTTGCGTCATCGTATAGCCAACCACATTCGCAACAAAAGCAAAAACTCGCATCAATATAAAAACAACGCCATGATGGACGTCTCTGCTGCCGCGATAGAACAGGCCTTCCTTGAAAACACCCAGGTTCATACCCTGATCCATGGCCACACCCATAAGCCGGGCCATCACACAAGCACACTTCATGGCAACATAGTTGAACGCTGGGTGTTGCCCGACTGGGAATATGACCGCGAACCGGTTCGCGGTGGCTATATAGAGATAAAAAAAAACGGTGTTTGTTTACACCGCTTTGACTGGCCTGCCAGCCCCTAAGGTCGGGGCAATGAACAAAGACTAGGTGCCCCGAAACACAGGAGGCCGTTTTTCAAGAAAAGCCACGGAACCCTCCCGATAATCTTCGGTTGCTCCCATTTCCCGCTGCAATTCGGTTTCCAGGTCAAGCTGCTGTTCCAGTGAGTTTTCACTGCTGGCATAAATCGCCTGTTTGGTGGCTGCCAAAGCTTTGGTGGCCCCACTCAACAGGGTTTGATGCATTTGCGCAATTTCATCCTGCAAGGACTCATCTGGAATGCATTTCCAGATCATTCCCCACGCCTGGGCCTGTTCGGCAGAAATCGGCTGGGCCAGCATGGAAGCGGCCATGGCGCGTTGCGTACCAATAAGACGCGGCAGGAAGTGGGTTGAGCCGGCATCGGGAATCAAACCGATTTTGGCAAACGCCTGAATGAATTTGGCTGATTGTACGGCATAAATAATATCACAGGCCAATACCAGGCTAAACCCGGCACCCGCCGCTACCCCATTGACAAAACACACCACGGGTACTGGCAAGGCACGCAAACGCAAAACCAGTGGCTTGTAATTATTCTCAAGGCTTTCACCCAAATCACGCACTTCACCCGGTTGCAGGGGCTTACGCTCACTTAAATCCTGACCGGCACAAAACCCCCGCCCGGCACCGGTCAAAATAACGCCTCGCAAATCCACCCGGGACTCCAGCAGGGAAAGGACATCCTTAAGCTCATCATGCATTTTTGCCGTAAAACTGTTCAAGCGCTCGGGACGGTTAAGGGTAATGTAAGCCACGCCTTCGCGATAAGCAAACAGAATGGTTTCATATGATTTGGCAATCATTCCAGGGCCTCCAGCTGTTTCAGATGATATTGGGTATCACCCAGTAAATAATCAATAAATATCAGACGTTTGAAATAATCGCCCACCTCAAGCTCATGGGTCATGCCCATACCGCCATGCAACTGCACGGCACTCTCACCAATAAAACGACCGGCCATCGCCACCTTGATCTTGGCCGAAGACAGCATGCGACGTTTTTTATCCTGGTCAGGCTCACCTGCCCCGGCCGCTGCCACATAGGCCATGGACAAGGCCACTTCTTTCTGGATGTACATATCAGCCAGACGGTGTTGCAGCACCTGGAACTGGGCCAGTGGTTTGCCAAATTGCTGACGGGTTTTAAGATACTCAACCGTGATCTGCAACAGATGATCCATGGCACCGGCGGCATGAGCACACAAGGCAACAATACCGTCATCCAGCCCCTGGTTCAGCAATTGCAAGGCAGCCTCACCGTTTGCCAGCAAAGCAGATTCATCAAGCCGCACGCCAGCAAAATCCACATTGCCACAACGGCTGCCATCCATGGTGGGGTAGTCGTTAATGACAATCCCTTCCACGCCTGCAGGCACAACCAGCAAAGCCAGTTCATTATTGAGCAAAGCGCTCACGACAAATGCATGGGCAGCACCGGCATGCCATACTGCCTGCTTCTGCCCAGACAACACCAACTGGCCATCCTGGAGGACGACCTGTGTGTCAATGTTTGCCAGATTGTCGCTACGCTGGCTTTCCTGATACGCCAGGCTGAAAATGGTTTGTCCACTGGCAATCGCACTCAAGTATTGCTGCTTGAGCGCTTCGTGATCGCTGTTGGCCAGAATTCTGGCACAAATAACCGCGCTGGGCACAACCGGCTCGGAAACCAGACCACGCCCCAATTCCTGATGAATGGCCAGCAAGGAAGACGCAGACTCACCAAAACCGTCATACTCGGCCGGTACGCTCAGACCCAGCACCCCCAGCTCGGCCAGGGTGTTCCAGCTGTTGCTGTCCAGTTCATTGTTCTGCTGGCGCTGGCGCCGTTTTTCAAAACTCCAATCTTCTTTAACTACCCTGCCCAGGCTTTCCGCCAGCATTTGCTGTTCTTGACTATATGCAAAATCCATTATTTTCTCCAAAATCCCTTAGTTCTTTGTTCTACGTTCAACAACCCTTCATACATCCAGAATCTGCTTGGCAATAATGGATTTCTGAACTTCTGTCGTACCACCGTAAATCGTGGTTTTGCGCATATCAAAATAATTGGCCGATGCGGCTGCCGCAAACGGGTGTCCCGGTCCAAACACATCCTCTCCGGCTTCCAGCCAGGACGGGCTATAAGGCCAGCTGTTCAAGCCCATGACTTCAAGCTGCAGGCGTGCCAGATCCTGCTGGATTTCCGAACCACGGATTTTCAGGACGGACGCCTGTGGGCCCGGACCTTGCGTACTGTCTGCCGCCACGCGCAACAACATCATTTCAAGGGAAAGAATATCCGCCTCAATCAGGGAAATCCGGTCTTTCATGCGAACATCCTGGTTGGCCGGCTTGCCATTCCACTGTACTTCAGCGGCCAGGTTTTTAAGGATCTGCAACTCGCGATAACATAAACCGATACCGGCAATACCGGTACGCTCATGACCCAGCAGATATTTGGCATAAGTCCAGCCTTCGTTTTCGTTACCCACCAGGTTTTCATAAGGCACTTTGACATTTTCCAGCCAAACCTCATTCACGTCATGGCCGCCATCCAGCGTTTTAATGGGGCGCACCGTCACGCCAGGCTGTCGCATATCAATCAACAGCATGGAAATACCGCGTTGTGGCTTGGCATCAGGATCGGTACGAACCAGGCAGAACATCCAGTCGGCATACTGACCAAGCGTGGTCCAGGTTTTTTGCCCGTTCACCACATAACCTTCAGGGGTTTTCTCGGCACGGGTTTTCAGTGAAGCCAGGTCAGAGCCCGAACCCGGTTCGGAATAACCCTGGCACCACCAATCTTCAATTCTTAACATGCGAGGCAAAAAGCGCTGCTGCATTTCAGGACTGGCATATTTCATCAAGACAGGACCAATCATGCTTAGGCCAAACGGCAGCAGGCGAGGGGCCCCACCCTTAAAGCTTTCAATTTCAAAAATCAGTTTTTGCAATGCACTCCAGCCGGTCCCACCGAACTCGACCGGCCAGCTGGGTGCACCCCAACCATGATCATCCAGCACACGATGCCAACGGATGTAATCATTGTTATCCAGCCTTTGGTGTTTGAACACCTTGTCTTTAATGTCCTGGGGCAAGGACGTTGCCACAAACTGCCTGACCTCTTCCCGAAATGCAATATCTTCCTGCGTTAAATTCAGATCCATAATGTCCTCCATTTTTTAATTCATGCTATGACACTACAAAAAACAGGGTTTCACAATTTACTTTTTTGGAACCCCCCATTCAAGAAAGGCTGAAGCGAAAAACATATCAGTATCCCGTCGTATTAGTAGAAACCATAATTAAATCCGTCTTAAGACAGACTTCATAAAAACAAGATTGTCTTAAATTTCATATAGAGGAATACTGTAGCCCACTATGAATACGTTTATTATCACTTTACGAGAATTTTCATGACGCAAAATAAATCTCTAAGCGTGGGTGCCGAAAAGCATTACCACGATCAACTTGCCCAGGGAAACTTCCTGATTCAACGCTGCAGCGATTGCAGCAAAAGTATTTTCTTTCCACGCATGGTCTGCCCAAACTGTGGTTCGGATGAACTTGAATGGTACGCACCCTCAGGTAAGGGAACCGTTTACTCCACCACTGTTATCCGCCGCAAACCGGACGCAGGTGGTGACTATAACGTTGCCCTGATCGACCTGGATGAAGGTCCGCGCATGATGGCGCATGTGGAAGGCATTGCACCCGATGAGGTGAAAATCGGCCAGAAAGTCCAGGCAGGCATTCGCCAGTCTGGCGACCAGAACATCGTTATTTTCACACCAGCAGGAGCATAAAAATGATTGACAAAAAACTAAGGGGTGCTGCCGCTGTTGTCGGTGTAGGGCAAGCAGGTCTGGGTATGGCAACCGGTTACACCGAAATGGAAATCCTGATCCAGGCGGCCAAGCGTGCCGTTGATGATGCAGGCCTGACCATGCAGGATATTGATGGCATTGCCACCGCCAGCGTAGCTTCCACCATGTGGGTCATGCCGGTTATCGAACACCTGGGTATTCGTCCCACCTTTATTGACAGCACCATGATTGGCGGCTCCAGCTTTGTAGCTCATTTAATGCCGGCGATCCAGGCACTGGAATCCGGTCAATGCAATGCCGTACTGGTCTGCTATGGCAGCACACAGCGCACCTCTACGCTTAGCCGCAGCGCCATCGGCAATATGCGCAAGCAAATGGATCCACAGCCTTATGAAAATCCGTACAACCCGCTGAGTCCGCTCAGCTCCTACGCTTTGGCTGCAGCACGTCACATGCATCAGTACGGCACCACCCGTGAAAACCTGGCTGAAGTGGCCGTTGCAGCACGTAAATGGGCACAAATGAACCCGGAAGCCACCATGCGTGATCCACTCACGATTGAAGACGTCCTGTCCTCAAAAATGGTTTCCGACCCACTCACCGTTCGTGACTGCTGTCTGGTCACCGATGGAGCCGGTGCATTCGTGCTGGTACGTGCCGACCGCGCCAAAAACATGAAACAAAAACCAGTGTATGTCCTGGGTAACTCAACCGCCTGCTGGAACCGCCAGATTTCCTCCATGCAAGACCTGACCGTTACCGCGGCACAACAATCAGGCAAGATCGCCTTTGAAATGGCCGGCGTAAAACCGTCTGATATTGATGTGGTCGAAGTATATGACGCCTTTACCATTAACACGATCCTGTTCCTGGAAGACCTGGGTTTCTGCAAAAAAGGCGAAGGCGGTGCATTCGTGAGCAATGGCAATATTGCCCCAGGCGGCATCTTGCCAGTCAACACCAACGGCGGTGGCCTGTCCTGCGTTCACCCCGGCATGTATGGCATTTTCATCCTGATCGAAGCAGTACGTCAATTGCGTGGCAGCTGTGGCGAGCGCCAGGTGAACGGTGCTCAACTGGCAGTTGTCCATGGCAATGGCGGTACGCTGTCAAGCCAGTCAACCGCTATTCTGGGCACCGCTGAAACACTTTAAGTGTTAATAAAAAACTTAAATTCACCCAACCGGCCCTTTCCAGAAAAGGGCCGGCAAACCCATAACCATAAGACCGGAGACATTATGAAACGTATTAAATCAGTACTGGCCCTTTCGCTTGGCATTTTGTTCAGCACCTCTGCCATGGCTGAATGGCCAGAACAAAATATCACGATTATTGTGCCCGCCGCGCCTGGTGGTACCACGGATATTGCGGCCCGTATCCTCAGTGAAAAAATGGGCAAGGAACTGGGTCAAAGCGTTGTGGTTGAAAACAAGGCGGGTGCCGCTGGCATTATCGGTACCCAGGCACTGGTACGATCCAAACCCGATGGTTATACCTTGATCATGGGTAACATTGGCCCCAATGCCATTAACTACAGCCTGTACGATTCACTTCCCTATAAAAAAGAAGATTTCGCCCCCATCTCCCTGGTTATTTCAGTACCCAATGTACTGGTTGTCAATGAGCAAACACCTGTCAATACGGTTGACGAACTGATCAAGTACGTTTCCGAGAACAAGCAGCACCAAACGTTTGGTTCATCTGGCAAAGGCCAGTCTCCGCATATGTCGGCAGAAATGTTCATGCAACGCGCCAACCTGAAAGCCGAGCATATTCCCTATAAAGGCGCTGGCCCTGCCGTCAGCGCCCTGCTTGGCAATCAATACACCTTCATGATTGACAACCTGCCCAGCTCACTGCCTTCCATCAAGTCTGGCAAGTTCAAGGCACTGGCAGTGACCAGCGATGAACGGGTTGCCGAACTGCCCGACGTGCCCACCATGAAAGAAGCCGGTATTGACAACATGGTGGTGACCGCATGGTTTGGCCTGCTGGCACCGGCCGGCACCCCCGATGATGTGGTTAACAAGCTTCATAAAGCCGCCAAAAATGCCCTGGAAAGCGAGGACGTAAAAGCCCGTTTTGCCGCCATGGGCGGCCAGCCGGGTGGCAACACGCCTGCAGAGTTTGCCAAATTCATTGAAGACCAGCAAGCCTTGTGGGCCGATACCGTTAAAGCGGCCAATCTGAAAATGGACTAACACTTAGCATGATCAATAAAATCGTTTCATCCCATCTTGAAGCACTGGAACAAATCCCCAACGGTGCCTCCGTCATCGTTGGCGGTTTTGGGGATGCCGGCATTCCTTTCGAGCTGCTGGCCAGCCTTCAGAAGATCGGCACCAAAGACCTGACGATCATCAGCAATAACGCGGGTACCCGCGAAATCGGCATAGCCGGCCTGATCAAAAACGGACAGGTTCGCAAGATCATCTGTTCGCACCCACGCCCGCCTTTATCGGATGTGTTTGCCCAAGCCTACCGTGCCGGCAAAGTGGAGCTTGAATGCATGCCCCAAGGCACACTGGCCGAGCGCCTGCGCGCAGCCGGTGCCGGTCTGGGCCCCTTCTTTACACCCACCGGTTATGGCACCCGTGTTGCCGAAGGCAAAGAACAACGTGTTGTTGATGGCGTAGGCTATATTCTTGAACAACCCCTGCACGGTGATTTCGCCCTGATCAAAGCCCATTTGGGGGATCGCTGGGGGAACCTGACTTATCGCTGGGCCGCCCGCAATTTCAATCCCGTTATGAGTACGGCAGCCAAAAACACGATCGCCCAGGTTGACCGGATTGTAGAACTGGGGGAAATTCACCCCGAACACGTCATGACACCTGGTATTTTTGTCAAATCAATTGTTCTGGCAGGAGCTGGCAATGTCTAGTATTACTTCATTGAACCGGGCCCAGATTGCCAAACTTGTCGCCCAAACCCTGCCCGATGGCGTCTACGTGAACCTGGGCATTGGCATGCCAACCCTGGTGGCTGATTATCTGCCCGAAGACCGGGAAATCATTCTTCACAGCGAAAACGGCATTTTAGGTATGGGTCGCACGGCCATTGATCATGAAATTGATTACGACATCATCAATGCCAGCCGCACACCCATCACGCTTCTGGAAGGCGCTTCCATCACCGAGCACACCAATTCTTTTGCCATGATGCGAGGCGGTCACCTGGACTATTCCATTCTGGGTGGCTTTCAGGTAGCCGTAAACGGAGACCTGGCCAACTGGATTACCGATGCACCTGATGCCATCGCAGCCATTGGCGGTGCCATGGACCTGGCTGTTGGCGCCAAAAATGTCATTGTCATGCTGGATCATACCACCAGGGACGGACAGCCCAAATTGCTGAATGCCTGCACTTATCCGCTTACCGGTATCAGCGTGGTTGATTGGGTCTATACCGACTTGGCCGTGATTGAAGTGAAAGACAATGCCTTTCACGTACATGCCATGGTAGACGGTTTAAGCCTTGAAGACCTGCAGGCAAAAACCGAAGGCAAGCTGGTGGCGGAAACACCACCCAAAAAAATCCTTCTGGACAAGAACCAGCAACCTTATTACAGCAACTAAGCGGTTCCAAAAAATAAATCGAGGAGACATAAAATGAAAGCATCAAAAACGATCGTTGCAAAATTATTGGCAGGCATGGGAACCGTATTATTTTGTGGCGGATTGACGGTTGCCCACGCACAAGCCGACAATTTCCCAACCAAGCCAGTCACCTTGCTTATTCCTTACCCTCCTGGTGGCAGTGCCGACATGCTGGCTCGCCCGGTTGCCGCGCAAATGCAAAAAGCCCTGGGCCAGCCCATTGTGATTGAATACAAGCCGGGTGCTGGCGGCAGCATTGCCACTTCCCAACTGGCAAGATCAAAGCCTGATGGTTATACCGTCCTGATGGTACTGGCTGCGCATGCCATCAATCCAAGCATGTACGCCTCATTGCCTTACAACACTGAAGAGGATTTTGCACCGGTATCCCTGTTGGCCACCCTGCCCATGCTTGTTGCTGCGCCCCACAAGACACCGGCTAACAATATCAGTGAACTCATCGACTACGCCAAAAAGAATCCGGGGGCCCTTACCTTTGCCTCGGCAGGCAATGGCAACACCAGCCACCTGGCCGCAGAACTGTTCAAGGCAGCCACCGACACCGATATGATTCATGTTCCTTACAAGGGCAGTGGCCCGGCAGTCGTCGCCTTGTTGGGCGGGGAAGTCTCCCTGATGTTTGACAGCATTTCCACTTCCATGCCACACGTTAAAAGCGGCAAGCTAAAAAGCCTGGCCGTAACCGGGAAAAACCGTTCAAACGTATTGCCCGATGTCCCTACCGTTAGCGAATCTGGCCTGCCCGACTTTACGGTTGACGGCTGGTACGGAATTATTGCCCCGGCCAAAACACCTGATGCGATTGTCGAGAAACTGAACAAGGCATTTGTTGATGCGGCCAATGATCCTGAAATTAAAAAACAACTCAACAGTTACGGCTACGAAATCACCGGTTCAACACCGGATGAATTCAAACAACATATCAGCAGCGAAATCCAGAAATGGAAAGTAGCCGTTGAAAAATCAGGTGCCAAAGTTCAATAACTTTTGGCACATCTAAAATTTTAATTTTGAACTTTTTAAGGCATTTGCCTTAAGATTGTATCTTCTGGAGACCCTATGTTAGTCAAGAAACTATTGGTGGCAGCAACTGCCCTTACTGCCCTGTCCGCTTCAATGTCTGCCTTTGCGGCAGAATGGCCGGATCGTCCCATCAAACTGCTGGTTGGTTATGCGGCAGGCGGACCGGTTGATACCGCAGCCCGTTCATTTGCGAAATTCCTGTCCGATGAACTCAAGCAATCCGTCGTGATTGAAAACAAAACCGGTGCCAGTGGCATGATTGCCGCCGAAACCGTCATTCGTTCCAAACCCGATGGCTATACCCTGTATTTTATTGCCAGCCCTACCCCCACCATCACGCCACATATCCAGAAATCAGCCAACCTCAATCTTGACAAAGACTTTACCTATATTGGCAATATTGTTGACTACACCAACGTTCTGGTCGCCAACAAAGACCTGCCCATCAAATCCGTCAAGGAACTGGTTGAATACGCCAAGGCCAACCCCAACGCCATTTCTTTCGGTTCTGCCGGTATTGGTTCTTCCAACCAGCTGTCTGCCGAGTTAATGAAGCAAAAAACGGGTACGGAAATGCTGCATGTACCTTACCGCGGCAATGCCCCCGCCATGGTTGACGTGATGAGCGGCAAGATTTCTTTCATGTTTGACATTAGCGGCACCGCCATTTCTTATATCAACGGTGACAAAGTGCGCCCGCTGGCCGTCACATCAGCCACTCGCAACAAGGCACTGCCCGATGTACCGACCATGATCGAAGCCGGTATTGAAGACTATGCCGTAACCGGATGGTATGCCCTGGTTGGCCCCGCAGGCTTGCCGGAAAATGTTGTAAAGCGTCTTGAGGTGGCCCTGCAAAACATTGACCAAAACCCCGAGTTTGACAAACTGATGGAAACCGGTGGCTACACCCGAACATTCAGTAACGGCGCTGACCTGAAAGCCAAAGTGGATCGTGAGTACAAGCTTTGGGAAGCAGTGATTGAGAAAGCGGGTATCCAGCCAAATCAATAATCCGGCGAACCTGTTCCATATAAAAAAATCCGGCCATATGGCCGGATTTTTTATCGGGTGGCAAAACTCAAACTTTAACCCTGAACTTTAATGTTGGCATTCTGGATCGTATCGCGCCACTTCTTGATTTCAACATCCAGGAACTGGCCAAACTCTTCAGGCGTTGTAGGCATGGGCTCAGAGCCGGAACCGTTCATTTTTTCAATAATCTCGGGCGTATTCAGGCTTTCATTCATGTCTGCATTCAGCTTTTTAATAACATCAGCCGGTGTGCCTTTGGGGGCAAACAGACCACTCCAGGAATAAGCCTCATAGCCAGGCAAACCGGATTCAGCAATGGTGGGGACATCAGGTGCCAAGGCAGAGCGCTCTTTATTGCCCACACCCAACGGGATCACCTTACCGCTTTTAATAAAGGGCAAGGCAGAAGTGGCATCGGCAAACATTAACTGTACCTGCCCACCCACCAGATCCTGTACCGCAGGTGCACTGCCTTTGTAAGGAATGTGCTGCAACTGGACATCCGCCATACTGGCAAACAATTCGCCTGCCAGGTGCGTACCGCCACCCGTACCTGATGAACTGTAAGAAATGGTATTGGGCTTTTCTTTGGCCAGGTCAATCAATTCCTGGACCGACTTCACATTCAGCGAAGGATGGGCCACCAGAATTAACGGAAAACGCGCAACACCCCCGACAGGCTCAAAATCTTTCTGGGCATCGTAACCCAGATTGTCGTTCAGACTGGGCAAAATGGCATGATGAATAGCTGTAAAGAAATAGTTGTAACCATCGGGTTTGGCCTTGGCGGAATATCGGGCACCCACAATACCACCTGCTCCCGCCTTGTTATCAATCACGATGGGCTGCTTCCATTTATCATTCAAGGGTGCAGTCACAATGCGGGCTGCCGTATCAACCGGACCGCCTGGTGCAAATGGCACCACAAAATTAACCGCCTGCTCTGGCCACTTGTCGGCATCCGCCCAACTGGCGCCAAAAGGCAAACCTGACACCACCACGGCTGCCAATGTTTTAATAACTGCTCTGCGATGTTTGAATAAAACCGGCATGATTAACGTCTCCTTTATTTACTTAACCGCCAATTATGCCGTTTCTTTTTATCTTTTAACCCTTTTCTTTTTAAAAGACATCCCTCATGAAATTGAAAGCCATGCTTATTGCCGCTTGATGTTACCGGCAATTTTCATCACGTGTTCGATGAACTTCTCGGCAAAGGCAGGAATATCCTTGCCCCCCGGGCGACAGATGAAGCGCTCGCGATTGGCCCAATCATTGCTGATGCGCACCATATTCAACCGCTCTGGCTTGCTGTAATTACGGGCACACTCTATGGGTACGATTGCCAGGCCAATCTTGGCGTCAACCATGCGGCAGACCGTTTCAAAACTGCCCACATACACACGCTGGTGAATGCGCTTGCCCAGTTTGTACGCTTTTTCTTCCAGGAATGACTGAATGACGCTTTCTGGGTGAATCCCGACAAACTGATATTTTTCGATCAAATCCTCAAACCTGATTTCTTCAACATCTTTTAATTCATGTTCAAGATCGGTAATAACCACCAGTTCGTCCTTGAAAAGGGGAACAATATCCAACCCATCCAGATTGATGCTGCCAGACGCAATCCCCAAGTCGGCAGACCCGGCCCGAATGGCGGAAACGATGTCTTTGGTCAGTTTTTCTTCCAACTCGATATCCACATCGGGGTTTTCAAGCAGGAAAGAAGAAAGGGCTTCAGATAAAAAAGAATGGGTGGCAGTCATGTTGGCAAGAATTCTCAGCTTGCCTTTGATGCCGGTTGAAAAAGGCTGCAGTTCGGAATGCAGACAATCGAGCTGCTGAAAAACCCCTTTGGCATATTTAAGCAGGATCTCACCAGCGGGGGTCATTTTTACCCCGGTCACCTGACGGATCAATAATCGCACCTTCAACGACTCTTCAAGATTCTTGATTCGAGCACTGGCCGCTGGTAAAGAAAGAAAGGTCTTTTCGGCAGCACGGGTCAGATTCGATGTCTCACCAATATTGATAAATAATTTTAAATCCGTTAAATCGTAGCGCATCTTAAATAAATTGAAAGGGGGTAGTTAAAAAATATGAATAAGTAAAATTCATTTTATGGCCTACTATACTCCAACCATATGTGTAAACCATGAACACATCGTGTTTTTATGGTTGCATTCTTATTTATATCCTAAAAAAACCTCGGAGATCAAAAATGAGCGGAATTGCAGAAGGAAAAGTAGTTGTTGTAACCGGTGCCGGTGGCGGTATTGGCCGTGATATTGCCCTGGCTTATGCCAAAGCAGGTGCCAAAGTTGTCGTTAATGACATTGGCGTTTCCCTGACCGGTGAAGGCGGTGGCGACGGCCCGGCCAAAACAGTTGCTGATGAAATCATCAAGGCCGGTGGTCAGGCAGTTCCCAACCTGGATAGCGTTGCCAGCTACGAAGGTGCCAACAATATCATCCAGACCGCGATTGACAGTTTCGGCAAAATTGACATTATCGTGAATAACGCCGGTAACCTGCGTGACCGTCTGTTCCACAAAATGAGCGAAGAAGAGTGGCGCCAGGTGATTGATGTTCACCTGCATGGTTCATTCTTCGTCAGCCGTGCCGCTGCGCCTTACTTCCGCGAACAGGAATCCGGTGCTTTCGTACACATGACCTCTACTTCCGGCCTGATCGGCAACTTTGGCCAGTCCAACTACTCTGCCGCCAAAATGGGCATTGTTGGCCTGTCCAAGTCTATTGCGCTTGACATGGCCCGCTACAACGTACGTTCAAACTGTATTGCTCCGTTTGCCTGGAGCCGCATGACCAGCTCCATTCCAGCCGAAACACCCGAAGAAAAAGCACGCGTTGCAAAATTGCAAAAAATGGAAGCCAATAAAATCGCGCCCATGGCCGTTTATCTGGGCAGTGACGCCGCTTCTGAAGTAACCGGCCAGATCTTTGGTGTACGTGCCAACGAAATCATGCTGTTCAGCCAGCCTCGTCCTATCCGTTCAGTTCACATGTCTACCGGCTGGACCCCGGAGCTGATTGCCGAAGTGGCCGCACCTGCACTGAAAGGCAGCTTCTTCAAACTTGAGCGCTCTCCCGAAGTCATCAACTGGGATCCTATTTAATTCCTGTTGATCAACAAGGAGACAAGAATGGCTTTAGACTATAACCTTATTAAAAACTGGACGTTCCCCGATGTCGTGCAGGAATATACTGTCAAGGACAGCATCCTGTACGCGCTGGGTATTGGCCTGGGACAAGACCCCCTTGATGAAAACCAGCTGCAATTTGTTTACGAGAAAAACATCAAAGCCTTCCCCACCATGGCGGTTGTTCTGGGTTATCCCGGCTTCTGGATGCAAGATCCGGCCGCCGGCATTACCTGGGTAAAACTGGTTCACGGCGAGCAACGCACCACGATTCATCAACCGCTGCCTGCCAGCGGAAAAATCACCGGTAAAATCAGGGTATCCCACGTAATTGACAAGGGTGCCGACAAAGGCGCCCTGGTGATTACCGAGCGCAAGCTTTACGATGAGGCAGGTACCTTGCTGGCCACCATCGAACAAACCACCTTCTGCCGTGCAGATGGTGGCTTTGGTGTTAGTGATGAACCGCCCCCAGCCCTGCCCAAGGTCCCCGATACGGCACCGGATCAGGTCTGTGAATTACCCATCCTGCCGCAGGCGGCCATTTTGTATCGTCTCAATGCCGACCCGAATCCCCTGCATATCGATCCGGCCGTTGCCAGTGCAGCTGGTTATCCACAACCCATTTTGCACGGCCTGTGCACCTATGGCGTAGCGGCTCATGCTATCATGAAGACCTTCTGCGACTATGATCCTGCGCGTCTGGTTCGTTTTGATACCCGTTTTTCAGCACCTGTTTATCCGGGTGAAACGCTGGTATGTGAAATGTGGAAACGCAATGAGCACGAAATCCAGTTCCAGGCTAAAGTCAAAGAAAGAAATATTATTGTATTAAGCAATGGCTTTGCCGAGATTAAATAAATGACTAAACGTGGATTACCATTAGAAGGCATCAAGGTGCTTGACCTGTCGCGTGTGCTGGCAGGCCCCTGGTGCTCGCAAAACCTGGCCGACCTGGGCGCTGATATCATCAAGGTTGAACGCCCCGAAACGGGCGACGATACCCGTGCCTGGGGGCCTCCATACCTGAAAGATGCGCAAGGTAACGACACCAGTGAAGCGGCCTACTATTTAAGTGCCAACCGCAACAAGCGCTCTATCGCCATAGATATTGCCAGTGAAGAAGGCAGCAATCTGGTTCGTGAACTGGCCAAATCATGCGATATCCTGGTTGAAAACTTCAAGGTCGGTGGCCTGAAAAAATACGGCCTTGATTACGACAGCATCAAGGAAATCAACCCAAGGCTGATTTATTGCTCCATTACCGGCTTTGGCCAGACTGGCCCCATGGCCAAGGAGCCCGGCTATGATTTCATCATCCAGGGAATGGGCGGCCTGATGAGCATTACCGGTGAACGCGACGACTTGCCTGGCGGTGGCCCGCAAAAGGCAGGCGTGGCGGTTACCGATCTCATGACGGGTATGTATGCCACTATTGGTATCCTGGGCGCCTTGCAAGAACGCAACAAAAGCGGGCTTGGCCAGCACATTGATGTTGCCTTGCTGGACTGCCATATTGCCATGCTGGCCAACCAGAACCTGAACTACATGACCTCGGGTGTTGCCCCCAAACGGGCAGGTAATGCTCACCAGAACGTCGTGCCCTATCAGGTTTTCGCTTCCAGCGACGGGCATTTGATTGTCGCTGTCGGCAACGACCGTCAATTTGCAGCATACAGCAAAGCCATTGGCCGCCCTGATCTGGCAGAAAATCCGGATTACACAACCAATAGCAGTCGCCTGAAAAACCGCAAGGAATTGATTGCCATTCTGGAGCCCATCATGCGTACCGATACCCGGGACAATTGGCTGGACAAACTGAAAGCGGCAGGCGTGCCTTGTGGCCCTATCAATACCATTGACCAGGTTTTTGAAATGCCACAAGTCAAGGCAAGAAATATCTGGAAAACGGTTGAGCACCCGATTGCCGGAGTTGCGCCTACCACGGCCAACCCGATTAACTATTCAGCAACGCCCATTCAATATCGCATGGCCCCGCCTTTATTGGGGGAGCATACTGAAGAAATCCTGCGCGAATTCAATCTGGATAAGCAGTATAAGCTGAACAAATAATCGCCCTTCTGCTGGTTCCCACGCTCCCGCGTACTCGTTCCCACGCTCCCGCGTGGGAATGCAAACCGGAGCGGTTCCCACGCGGGAGCGTGGGAACCAGAAAGCGTGGAAACCAGAAAAAAATCCCCCTGAAACCAGGTTTCAGGGGGATTTTTTCACTGCCGCTTCCTTATTAACAGAACCCCGGGAGTCGCAGAGAACCTTAAGCGGCTGCCGACCACACCCAGAGGCCGACAATCAGGCCCAGCACAATACGATACCAGCCAAACGGCCGATAAGAATAAACGCTGATAAACTTAAGCAAAGCACGAACCAGCAACAGGGCACTGACAAAAGCTGCGATAAAACCGATCACCACGGCCAGCTTATTGCTGTCGCTAAGCTCGCCACCGTATTTATACATACTTAAGACCGTTGCTCCCAGCATGGTAGGCATGGCCAGGAAAAATGAAAACTCGGTCGCGGTTTTACGGTGTATGCCCGCCATCATGCCGGCAATAATCGTGGCACCGGAACGGGACGTACCGGGAATCATGGCCAGGCACTGGGCAAAACCCACCACCAGCGCCTGTTTCCAGGTAATATCTTCCAGACGTTTCACCTTGGCATTTTGAGCATCAGAATCGGCTGGTGCATGCTTGGCCATATCGGGGCGGCGTTCAACCCACAACATCAGAATACCACCCAGTACCAGGGTAAAGGCATAAACAATAAACTTGCCATCAAGCAGCTGGGCAATCTGCTTGATCAGAATAAGCCCAATAACCGCAGCCGGCAAAAATGCGAGGATCAGGTTACGCGTAAACAGCAGCTCGGTACGGTCACCGGTAAACGTACCCCGTATGACCTGCCACAGACGAAACCTGAAAATCCACATAACCGCCAGAATGGAACCCAGCTGAATGACAATCTCATAAACCTTGAAATCACCCGAATCAAAGTTGATCCAGTCACCAAGAATTAACAAATGCGCCGTACTTGAAATAGGCAAAAACTCGGTCAGGCCTTCCACCACACCCAGGAAGGCCGCCTTCAGTAAATAAATAAACTGTTCCATTCACGTTTTCTTGGCGTTATTCTTGCAAAGCAGCAATCATTTGAGTAAATACTTTGGGACTACCTGCCAGCAAATTGCCGGTTTTCATCCAGGTTTGCTCACCTTCAAAGTCACCAATCAGGCCACCGGCTTCCAGAACCAGCAGACTGCCTGCCGCGATATCCCAGGGTTTCAGGTTGACACCGCAGAAACCATCAAGACGCCCGCAAGCCACATAGGCCAATTCAAGCACCGTGGCACCCAAACGGCGAAAACCCGTACTTTCATCAATCAGGGGATAAAAACGCTCGGCCCCTTTACGGTTGGAGCTGGTCACGGAAGGGAAGCGGCCAGCCAGCATGGCGTCGGAAAAACGGGTACGGTTGGCAACGCGGACACGACGGTCGTTCAAAAAGGCGCCACCACCACGGGTAGAGGTAAACATTTCATTACGGGCCGGATCATAAATAACGGCCTGTGTAATAACGCCACGATGCGCCAGGGCAATGGAAACCGCGTAGTTGGGCAAGCCATGAATGAAATTTTTGGTGCCATCCAGTGGGTCGATAATCCATTGATACTCAGGTGCAACACTTGTGTCGCCTTCCTGTGCGGATACAAAACCGGACTCTTCCCCCAGGAAAGCGTGATCAGGATAAGCCTCACGCAACACATCAATAATCGCCTCTTCGGCCGCATGATCAATGTCGGTCACATAATCATTATGGCCTTTACGGGCGATTTGAACTTTATCAATATCAAGACTGCCGCGATTGATGATTGCGCCGGCACGTCTTGCTGCCTTGATGGCAATGGTGAGCATTGGATGCATATTTGTTCTGTTTTAGTCGAGTTGGGTAAAATAGGCATTTTAAATGACAACCGCCACAAGTTCTAGCCAAACACCTGTTTTTCACTAGAATATATGGTTTTTGAAGGAATATCATGCTTCCCAGCTTTGCCCATACCCGTTTTATCATGGTGGCACCCAGTCATCCCGGCAATGTCGGTGCCGCCGCCAGGGCCATCAAAACCATGGGCTTTAACGAGCTGGTACTGGTGTCTCCCAAAGACCCGGACATCAAAAACAACCCCGAAGCCATTGCCCTGTCCAGTGGCGCAACCGATGTCCTGCACAATGCCCACCTTGTTTCAACCCTGGATGAAGCCCTGGCCCCGGTCACGCTGTCATTCGCGCTGACCGCACGTAGCCGGGACATGGGCCCGCCAGCCCTGGACATCCGCCAAAGCGCCCAATTAAGCGCCCGTCATTTGGCCAGCGCCCCCGAAAACCGCGTGGCAGTGGTATTGGGTACGGAAAGAACCGGCCTTGAAAATGAGGAAATCAGCCGCTGCCACCGGATCTGTCACATTCCGGCCAATCCGGCCTACAGCTCCCTGAATGTATCCCAGGCACTGCAACTGGCCGCCTGGGAACTGCGTTACGCCCTGATGGAAAACAATCCGGCGGCCACCCAGGCCAATGAAACCCAAAATGCAATCGCGTATGCTCCCAGTGAAAAAGTGGAAGCCCTGCTTAAACACTGGGAACAGGCCCTGGTCACCATTGATTTCCTGAACCCGGCACACCCGAAAAAACTGATGCCCCGCATGCGCTACCTGTTCACCCGCATTCATATGAACCAGGAAGAAGTGGACATGATGCGCGGTGTCTGCACCAACATTATCAAACACGCCAGCAAAAAATAATGGGGGTGCTGTCATTGTCATAATATGCCGCTATACTGTCTGGAAAGAAAAACCCCTTGAATTCCAATAACAAAATACGACAATGACATATACGCATCTTACCCCCAAAGCCATCTCCACACCCGAGCATATTGCTTTTATGGCTTTTGACAATGCCGAAAAGGCCTATGAGCAGCTGGTGTATATATATCAACGCAATACCCGGTTTATTCGCACGGCTTTCTACGATTTCATCAACAATGAAAACCCGCCCGAATACAGCGTGCGGGCATTTTATCCGGCCATCCGCCTGCGTGTTACCGATCACCGGGAAATTGACTCGCGCCTTTCCTACGGTTATGCCACCGAACCGGGTATCTACGCCACCACTATTACCCAGCCCGAGCTGTACAAATCCTATTTACTGGAACAAATCAGCCTGCTCATCAAAAACCATGGGGTGGCGGTTGAGATTGGCGAATCCAAAACCCCCATTCCCCTGCATTTTTCTTTTACGGGCAGCCAGTATGTGGAAAGGGTCTATGACGATACCAACAACCTGACCCTGCGCAATTATTTTGATGTGCCCGACCTGGCGATCATGGATGACGCCATCGTTAACGGCACCCTGAAAACCGACACCAATATGCCAGAACCACTGGCCCCCTTTACCGCGCCGCGCATTGATTATTCCCTGCACCGCCTGCAGCACTATACGGCAACCGCCCCTGAACACTTTCAGGGTTTTGTCCTGTTCACCAACTACCAGTTTTATGTAGATGCCTTCTGCAACAAGGCCCGCGAACTGGTCCGTGACCCCGACAGCGGTTATAGCGAACTGGTTGAGCCAGGCAATCTGGTTACCACCGCCACCCACACCCCCGAAACCGGCAGTCAACCGGTGCGCCTGCCGCAAATGCCGGCCTATCACCTTAAACGCCCTGACGGGCTGGGCATTACCCTGGTCAATATGGGCGTAGGACCGTCCAATGCCAAAACCATTACCGATCATATTGCCGTGCTGCGCCCCTCTGCCTGGATCATGCTGGGCCACTGCGCAGGCCTGCGCAACACCCAAAGACTGGGCGACTACGTACTGGCACACGGTTATGTGCGCGATGATCACGTACTGGATGCCGACCTGCCTTTATGGGTACCCATCCCCCCCCTGGCTGAAGTCCAGGTTGCCCTTGAAGAAGCCGTCGCCCAGGTATCCGGCCTGGATGGCTGGGAACTCAAACGCATTATGCGCACCGGCACTGTCGCCAGCATCGACAACCGCAACTGGGAATTGCGCGACCACGATGAACCGGTTCAACGCCTGTCGCAATCGCGTGCCATCGGGCTGGATATGGAATCGGCCACCATTGCCGCCAACGGTTTTCGCTTCAGGGTACCGTATGGCACCTTGCTATGCGTGTCAGACAAACCCCTGCATGGTGAACTGAAGCTGCCCGGCATGGCCACCGATTTTTACCGCACCCAGGTAAACCAGCATTTATACATTGGCATGCGCGCATTGGAAATTTTGCGTGAAATGCCACGCGAACGCCTGCAATCGCGTAAACTACGCAGCTTTATAGAAACCGCTTTCAAATAACAAAGGAATTTTCAGCTTGACGGCTGTTGTCAATGCGGTAATACCGATTTTTGCCCTGATCCTGATCGGTTACCTGGCTGCAAAAAAGAAAATACTCAGTCATGAGGCCACCCACCACCTGAATCTTTACGTGGTGTGGCTGGCCCTGCCTGCGCTGCTGTTCCAGGCAATGGCAACCACCCCCTGGCAAGACCTGTACCAGCCAGGCTTTATTGCGGCCTCTATGGGCGCCATGCTGATCGTCTTTCTTGTCTATCTGGTCTGGCAGAAAAAAACAACGCCACTGGCCGACCGGAGTGTTAACAGCCTAAGCGCCGCCTACAGCAATACCGGTTATATGGGCCTTCCTTTATGCACCCTTGTGTTTGGGCCGGAAGGACTGATACCGGCGATCATTTCCATGATCCTGACCGCCTGCGTACTGTTTGCAATGGCCATTATTTTTATCGAGTTTGGCGTGCAGTCTTCGCCCAAATTAAGTGAGACCCTGCGCAAAACCGCACTTTCCCTGGCTAAAAATCCACTGATTGCCGCACCGGTTCTGGGTGGTTTGATGGCGGCAAGCCCTGTCAGCATGCCAGTACCACTGCTGGAATTTACCCGTTTGCTGGGTGCATCGGCAAGCCCCTGTGCCCTGGTTACCATTGGCCTGTTTCTGGCACAAACCCCCAATAAGGATCTGCAAACCCGCACGGTAACCGTACTTACCCTGAAGCTGTTGCTCCTGCCCGCCTTTACGGCGCTTCTGGTGTTTTACGTTTTTGATATGCCGCCGGTTTACCGGCAAGCCGCCATCCTGCTGGCCGCCCTGCCAACCGGCACGGGTCCTTTCATGCTGGCCACCCTGTACAAGCGCAATTCACAGCTGGTTTCCCAAAGCATTTTCCTGTCTACCGTCATCTCGGTCCTGACCATTTCATTGCTTATTTCCTGGTTCGAACCGCTACAATAACCCCCTATGAGTACAAAATCCCCCTCTTCCAAAGCAGAAACGGCCAGCAACCGTTTTGCCGGCCACACGCCCATGATGCAGCAATACCTTGCCCTTAAAGAAGAAGCAGGCTCAATATTGCTGTTTTACCGCATGGGCGATTTTTACGAAATGTTCTATGACGATGCCATTAAAACGGCACGACTGCTGAACCTGACCCTCACCAAGCGCGGCACCTCCAATGGCGAGCCGATTCCCATGGCCGGTGTACCCATGCATGCCATGGAGCAATACCTGGCACGTCTGGTGGCCATGGGCGAATCAGTCGCCATTTGTGAACAGGTGGGTGACCCAGCTGCCAGCAAAGGCCCGGTTGAGCGCAAGATTGTACGTATTGTCACCCCCGGCACCCTGACCGATGAAACCCTGTTGCCATCCAAGTCCGACCGTCCTTTAATGGCCATTTACCTGCCCCATAAAGGTCGCCAGCCCAAATATGGCCTGGCTTGGCTGAACCTGGCCAGTGGCGAGTTCCGCCTGACCGAATGCGATGCGGCCTCGCTGGACTCCGAGATCCACCGCATTGCTCCGGCTGAAATCGTGCATGCCGACTCTTTCCAGCCGGAAACCAGCTGGCAAGGCACCTTAAGCACCACCGCAGACTGGCACTTTGACCAGAACGAAGCCAATGCCTTGCTGTGTCAGCATTTTGGTGTTGATTCCCTGGCCAGTTTTGGTATTCACGACATGCCTTCGGCAGTGACCGCAGCCGGCGCCCTGCTGCGTTACACGGAAAGAACACAAACCCAGTCGCTGTCCCATGTGCAAGGCATTAGCGTTGACCAGGCCAGCGATTACCTGGTGTTGGATCCGGTAACCCGCAAAAATCTGGAAATTACCGAAACCATTAGTGGCGAAGAAAGCCCCACCCTGTTCTCTTTGCTGGACGCCTGCGAAACCCCCATGGGCAGTCGTCTGCTGCGCCGCTGGCTGCACCACCCGCTACGCGCCAATGAGCCGATTGCCGACAGACAGGCCTGCGTTCATGCCTTCCTGACGGGCAAATCAGACAGCCCCTTGCACCCGGCTATTGTGCTGGAAAAAATCAACCAGCTGTTCAAATCCTTCCCCGACCTGGAGCGCATTGCCACCCGTATCGCCCTGCAGTCGGTGCGCCCTCGCGAACTGGCCAGCCTGCGCGATGCCCTGGCCCGCCTGCCCGATTTGTATCAGTTGCTTAACGAACACATTGCCTCTACCCCCCGCATGGAAACGCTGTTTGCGTCCCTGACCATAGACCCTGCCCTGCAGCACCGCCTGCACCAGGCCATTGATGAGGAACCTGCTGCGCTTATCCGTGAAGGTGGCGTGATTGCCCCGGGTTTTGATGCCGAACTGGATGAACTGCGTACCCTGGCCAGTGATAATGGCGCCTTCCTGCTGGAGCTGGAAGCCCGGGAACGCACCCGCACCGATATTGCCAACCTGCGGGTTGAATACAACCGGGTACATGGTTTCTTTATTGAGGTATCCAAAGGGCAAATTGACAAAGTCCCCGATGATTACCGCCGGCGCCAAACCCTTAAAAATGTTGAACGCTACATCACACCCGAACTGAAAGCCTGGGAAGACAAGATCCTGTCGGCCAAGGACCGCTCATTAAGCCGGGAAAAATGGCTTTATGAGCAGTTGGTGGAAGAGCTGACCCAGTCCGTCCCAGCATTACAGCAATGCGCCCAAGCCGTTTCTGAAATTGACGTGTATTTATCGCTGGCGCAACATGCCCGCAACAATGAGTGGGTGGCCCCTGAATTGTGCGAGGCCCCCATTATTGAGATTGAGGCGGGCCGCCATCCGGTGGTTGAACGCAGCATAGAACGCTTCACCCCCAACAGCTGCCAAATGAACCCCAACCGGCGCATGTTGCTGATTACCGGCCCCAATATGGGGGGTAAATCCACGTACATGCGGCAAATTGCCCTGATTGTTTTGCTGGCTCGCATGGGCAGTTTCGTACCGGCCCAGTCTGCCCGCATTGGCATGATAGACCGTATTTTCACCCGCATTGGCGCTGCCGATGACCTGGCCGGCGGCCGCTCCACCTTCATGATGGAAATGACCGAAGCCGCTGCGATCCTGGCCGCCAGCACGCCACACAGTCTGGTACTGATGGATGAAATCGGGCGCGGCACCTCGACCTATGACGGCCTGTCATTGGCCTGGTCAATTGCCTGCCGCCTGTTAACCCACAACCAGGCACTGACACTGTTTGCGACCCATTATTTTGAAATTACGCGCCTGCCCGAGCAAAACGAGGCTGCCGTTAACGTTCATCTGGCCGCGGCCGAATCACCCGGTGGCATTGTGTTTTTACATGAGGTCCAGGAAGGCCCCGCCAGTCGCAGCTACGGGATCCAGGTTGCCCAGCGGGCCGGCATTCCCGCTGCGGTTATCCGCCAGGCCAAGCGTGAACTGGAACGCCTTGAAAACCAGGCCAGCAACACCGCACAACTGGATTTATTTGCCGAAACCGCCCCGGCCAATGACCAGGCCAGCGATGACCAGCTTGAACTGCAGGCCCTGCGGGAAGCCATTAACGATCTTGACCCTGACAGCATGAGCCCACGGGAGGCTTTGGATGCCCTGTATAAACTGCGTAATCTTTTTGGGCAGAAATAATAGGGCATATACGCGTTCCCACGCAAGTGAACTGACCCCCTAAAGTTGGACAGTTCACTCCTTGCGTGGGAGCAAACCAACTGAAGTATAAAATCTAAAGACGAAAAAAAACCGCACCAGGCGGTTTAATTTTTTTGGGGTGACCGATGGGGCTCGAACCCACGACAACCGGAATCACAATCCGGGACTCTACCAACTGAGCTACGGTCACCACTGAATAAAGATAGAACTATAGCAAGACCTTTCAGATTTTGCAAGCACGCTTTACAATAAAGTACATTACTGTTGTTTATTTGTTGGATTTTTATCTATGACCGCTTTGTGGGCTTTTCTGCTTGAATACCAAACACACCTGTTATTTGGAGTAGGTTTACTTGTTGGCTTACTGGCCACCATTCATGCAGCAATGACCAAACGCGATGTAAGGGCAGCCATTGCCTGGGTGGGTGTGGTGATTCTATCGCCTTTTTTTGGGGCATTTTTATATTTTCTGGTCGGTATTAACCGAATCAACCGCAGCAGGCGCCTGCAACACAATGAACATTTGCTTCAAGACCAAGTCAACGGCAAACACCGGGAAACCGGCAATATTGCCGACATATCCGGCCCCCAATTCGAGTCCCTGAAAAAAGCCGGTAACCAGTTAAGCCGCTTTCCCATCTGGAGCAACAACAGTATTACCCCACTACTGGGCGGTGATGACGCTTATGCCGCCATGATTACCGCTATTAACGGCGCCACCCATACCATTGCCATGCAAAGTTATATTTTTGACAATGACGTGATTGGCAAACGCATCGTACAGGCCCTGGTTCGTGCCCGCCAAAGAGGGGTCACCGTTAAAGTTTTAATTGATGCCATTGGTGCTAAATACTCCCGGCCCTCCATTACGACCCTGTTCAGGGATACCGGCATTGATGTCGCGCTTTTTGAGGCGCATTTCTTCAGCTTCAAAATGCCCTATTCCAACTTGCGCTGCCACCGCAAAATCCTGGTCATTGACGGCCAGCTTGCGTTTAGCGGTGGCATGAACATCAGGGAAGGCTTTACCTCTGAAATAAGCCGGGGCACCCCCATGAAAGACGTTCATTTTCAAATAAGAGGCCCGCTGGTGTTTCAGCTGCTGCTGGTGTTTTTCCATGACTGGTCATTTACCACCCATGAAAAACTCATGCCTGCCAACTGGATACCCACCCCTGAAACCCTGCCCCAATCAAACATTGCCGCCCGCTGCATTACATCGGGGCCCGATAACGACATTACCAGTACCCACCAGCTGATTCAGGCCGCCTGCGCGGTGGCGCAAAAGCATATCCGCATCCAGTCACCCTACTTCTTGCCCGACCAGGTCTTGCTGGGTGCCCTGAATACCGCGGCACGCCGGGGCATCCGGGTAGATATCTTAATACCCGGTAAAAACAACCTGTATCTGGTCAATTGTGCCATGATGGCCCAGCTCAACCAGGTAGTGGACGCGGGTTGCCATGTCTGGCGCAGCAACGGCCCTTTTGACCATTCCAAGCTATTCACGGTAGATAATGGCTGGGCCCTGGTGGGCTCCTCAAACTGGGATGCCCGCAGCCTGCGCCTGAACTTTGAAGTGGATATAGAAGTGTATGACCGGGCCTTCAGCACCCGCATTGGCCAACACATAGACGGGGAAATTGAAAAGGCTATCCCTATAACCCGGGAAACGTTAAAATCAATCAGCTTTATCAAACAGCTCAGGAATAAAATCATCTGGCTGGCTTCACCTTACCTTTAAATTAACAATAAAACACTAATAAATGAGCACAATCACTGAAAACAAAAAAGCCTGGCTGGTACTTGTACTGACGCTTACCATCCAGTCCCTGGGTTCTATGGTCTTGCTGATTCCGCCTGTATTAATTCCGGTCCTTAGCACCGATCTCAACATTTCCACCAGCCACCTGGGCCTATATATTGCCTGCGCTTACCTAACTGCAATGACCATGAGCGTTTGTACGGGCATGCTGCTTACCATTACCGGCCCCATTCGATTAAGCATACTGTGCATTGCCTCTTGTGCCATCGGGATGCTGCTTTTCCTGCTGCTCCCCTCCTTACCCACCCTGCTGCTGATGGGCGCTTTTATTGGTGCCGGCTATGGACCCATTACACCATGCAGCTCGCAAATCCTAATTAAAAACACCCCCAAACACCGGCTTAACCTGATTTTTTCCATCAAGCAAACCGGTGTTCCTTTAGGGGGTGTCCTGGCGGCCT
>LSQX01329262.1_pt1 | contig 98319 bp, 101 predicted proteins | sample 654561 | NCBI WGS metagenome assembly LSQX01 (sample SAMN04489861, study PRJNA283612) | anaerobic digester metagenome | isolation source: 4 biogas reactors fed with cattle manure at either 37C or 55C with and... | place: Denmark: Kongens Lyngby | collected 2014 | reverse complement strand
GCGCCTGGTGCGACCACGACTCCTCTCCTTCCACTTCCCCCGCCCCCGATGCCTGGCTCTGCCCCATCGGACCTACCCCACACAACCGCGGCATCCTCAACATCAACCCACTCGAGTATTTTGACTTCGTCGACCATTCCGGGCGCATCTTCCGCCCCGATAAACCCGGCGTGATCGATCCCCGCCTCCAACCCATCCTTGTACGCCTCGGCATCCGGCCCGATACCTGGCCCGAGACCATCTCACAATTCAACTCCATATTCAGTCTTGCCGCCGGAACCCCCTCCAGCCTTCGCCGTTTCGCCGACCGGATCGGCTCCCAATGGGTCAAGGGCTCCGCCGCCGCAAAAACAGCCTTCCTCTCCTAAAATTCAGCGCGGTGTATCGTCAGGATTTACCTGACCGTCACGCGAATACCTGCCAGTCCAAACCCCTCTAAAACCCTCCCTCTCAACACCAATCTCCTCCTTGCCTGACCAGCCGCAGCGCATGGAATTTCCCATGCACCCAGGATCCCGCCAGGGACCTAAAAACGACATGACTGGTCATCCTCTTCAGGTCAATCCTCGCGATGAAACTTCCGAACGATGAAATCCTGGACACCCACTCTGTGCCACCACCGGACATGCACCGGCAGAAAATGGATGTCCCGTTTTGCCTTTATACGGAATTAGTGGGTGTCCACGTTGTTTCCATCTTCTGCCGGTCGATTGCGGTGCAGGTGGGGGTGACCAGGATCGACGGGGGCGTAAAGGATCAGCCCTACGAAACAAACGGTGGTCTTGCCGAAGTAGTAGGGGAGCCCGGCGCACTTCTGCAGGGCGATAACGTTCATCCCGTAGGCCTCGATCGAGGAGGCCGCCAGGAGCGGGTGCCGGCACGGTTCACCATCGAGGTAGGCGCATCGCTCGCACACGCTGCAGCAGCCGGCGCCCAGCGGCAGGATCTCTTCCGCGGGGTAGCGGTCCCGGAGGGCGCGCACCAGCTCCCGGAAAACCGCGTCGTGGGCGTGGGCCGCGGCCCGAATCCCCTTCATGTCGAAATTGCCCGCAACCGGGTGCGTGCTCTGAAACAGCATCCCCTCGGCGAACCTGAGCACCCTGCTTCGAAGTTCCGGGATGGAGCCGACAGCCGGCGGCCCCATCCAGTTGGTATCGTATTTTCCGCAGAAGTTCTTCTCGCACGCCTTCCGGAAATCCTCGTGAAATTCGATCATCGTGGTTTCGAGGATTCCGGCGTGGGACGCCCCCGCACGTAGCGCGATGGCGATCAAGTCCTCCCTGTCGATCATCGCTACCCCCTCAATGGCCCCAAAGCCCTCCGCACCGGCCGGGGGGAGCCCAAAACAGCGCACGTCGTCACTTCCGGTAGACGCCGTATTCCCGCACAGCCTCCATGATGGCACGCAGGTTTTCCAGTTTCGGGAACTCCGGTGTGGCACCCGCCGACAGGAGGTAGCCTCCCCCAACGCCCACCGTCTCGATCAGCCTGCGGCACTCCGCTTTCACCTCTTCGGCCCGGCCGGTGATGATCAGCGACGAAGCGAGGTTCCCCTGCAGGCAGCACCTGTCCCCCAGGACCTTCTTGGCGCGGGCCATGTCGGTCTTGTCGAAGTACCAGCAGACCGAACCCTTGGGAAATTCGTTGATCGACTCCAGGCGGCTGTTGTATCCCCCTTCGGCGAACATGTGCTGCAGCAGCCCTTCCTCGATAAAGGCGTCCATCACCTTCTTCAGGGAGGGCCAGTAGAAGGTCTCGAACTGCTTCGGCGACATCCAGCCGTCCGCCCCCTTGTGCAGCGGGTAGCTCACCACTAAGATGTTGCCGATATTGGGGGAGGCGAGCACCGACTGGATGGTGAAATCAGCGACGACATCGAGTGCGGCGAGCAGCTGTTCGGGCCGCCGGTACATGTCCTTCAGGATCGGCTGGGTGCCGCGCAGCGTATCCCCCAGGGTGTCAAACGGAGCCTTGCAGAACGCCCCAAAGACGGCGGGGTACCCACAGGCGGCGCCCGAAGGCCCGGCCGAGGCCATCGCCTCCATGAATTTCCCGTATTCCTTGCCCACATCCATCAGCGTCTGCAGCATCGACTGCATCTCGGGACTCGCGAGCGGCGCGAGCTGCACCAGGTTCACGATCTCCACGAGATCGGTCGCGGGCGGGAGCAGCCGCAGAGGCGCCAGCGCCCCGAACACGCGGGGAAGGTAGGTCCGGAGCCAGAAATTGGAAGGATCCCGCATGAGGGCTTCATATTCGTCATCCTTCATGTATTCCGCTTCCAGGAACTGCACCGCGGGAACATCCTGGCCGAGCCCGTGCCCAGGCCAGGAGTAGAGCCGGTAGTCGAGCAGGTCCATGATTCGCCCCGGCGTGACCCGGGGAACGGCAAAATACTCCAGTTCCTCCGCGAAGTCCTCGTTGAATTTTTGGCAGGCGCGGACGGCCTGGTCATAATCATACATGGCCGTGTGGAGGGTGATCCCGTAGTGCAGGTAGGGAAAATTGCCGACCGGGAGGAGGACCGGCACCCGGTCCGGCTCCTTGAGGTCATACACGTCCAGGATCCTCTGTGCCCGGACCCGGTAGTCCCGGGCGGCCTGCGGGCTGACAAACTCCAGCCCCGGCGCGTCCAGGAACCGGTCCATGCGCCGCCGCCGCTTCTCCTCGGGCCGAAGGCCGGCCCAGTCGGCTCCCATGACCCCCGCCGGGTTCGCCCGGCCGCCGCCTCCCAACATCGTGCCCATACTCCCCTCCCGTCGGATACCAAACCTTCAATGGCGCTGCCGGCGGGCCCCTCGTCCCGTTCCGGTTTTTTTCCGAGCCTATCACAACTGCGGCGCAGCCGTCACCGAAAGTGCACCGCGGGAGGGGCGGAGAGGAATGAGAGGAAGGAAAATCAGGGCTCCATCGCCGCGGGATTTCTGCTAGAATCCGCACTCCGGCTATGAAGATGCGCAAACCTCACAACTACGACGAAGACAAGATCAAAACCCTCTCTTCGCTCGAACACATCCGCAAACGCTCGGGGATGTACATCGGGCGGATCGGGGACGGGTCGGACTACGACGACGGGATCTACGTCCTGCTCAAGGAGGTGGTGGACAACGCCGTGGACGAGTTCATCATGGGCTACGGCGACCGGGTGGCGATCACGCTCGCGGAGGGCCGGGTGGAGGTGCGGGACTACGGCCGCGGCATCCCCCTGGGGAAGGTGGTCGAATGCGTCTCGCGCATCAACACCGGGGCCAAATACAGCGACGAGGTATTCCAGTTCAGCGTGGGGCTCAACGGCATCGGGACCAAGGCCGTCAACGCCCTGTCGCGGCGGTTCGAGGTCCGCAGCCACCGCGGCGGGGAGTTCGCCGGCGCCGTCTTCGAGCGGGGCCGGATCCTCGAGGAAACAACGGGGCGGATGCCGGAGGAACCCGACGGCACACTGGTCCGCTTCGAACCCGACCCGGAGATTTTCGGCGCCGTCGCCTTCGCCCCGGAGCACGTCGAGCGGCGGTTGAAGCTCTACTCCTTCCTGAACACCGGGCTGCGGATCGAATACAACGGCCGCCTCTTTCTCTCCCGCAACGGCCTGCCCGACCTGCTGCGCGAGGAAGCGGGGGACGAGATGATCTATCCCCCGCTCCACTTCAAATCCAAAATGCTCGAGTTCTCCGTCAGTCATACCCAGCGCTTCGAGGAAACCTTCCTCTCCTTCGTCAACGGCCAGTACACGGCCGACGGCGGATCGCACCTGAGCGCCTTCCGGGAGGGCCTGGTCAAGGGTTTCAACGAGTTTTCGAAGAGCAAGTTCAGCGGGGACGACGTGCGCGAGGGGATGGCGGGCGCCGTCGCGGTGAGGCTCCGCGAGCCGGTGTTCGAATCGCAGACCAAGAACAAGCTCGGCAACACCGAGATGCGGGCCGAATGGGTCTCCCGGGTGCGCGAGGCGGTGACCGACCTGCTCCACCGCAACCCGAAGGCGGCCGAAACCGCCCTGCTCAAGATCCAGGAAACCGTCAAGCTGCGCAAAGACCTGCAGTCGATGAAGAAAATGGCCCGGGAGCGCGCCCGCGCCACCTCCATCCGGATCCCGCAGCTGAAGGATTGCCGCGTCCACTTCCGGCGGGCCACGGGGGCGGGGGCCGAGACGATGATCTTCATCACCGAGGGGCAGTCGGCCGCCGGCTCCATCACGAGCTGCCGCGACGTCAATACCCAGGCGGTGTTCACCATGCGCGGCAAGCCGCTCAACGTGTGCGACCTCGGGCGCGACATCATGTACAAGAACGAGGAGCTCTACAACCTGATGCGCAGCCTGGATATCGAGGAATCGCTCGAACGGCTGCGCTACCGGAAGATCATCCTCGCCACCGACGCCGACGTGGACGGGTTGCACATCCGCAACCTGCTGCTGACCTTCTTCCTGAGGTTTTTCGAGCCCCTGGTCCACGACGGGTTCGTCCACATCCTGGAGACCCCCCTGTTCCGGGTGCGCAACGGGAAGCGCACCGTCTATTGCTATTCGGAAGGGGAGCGGGACGCGGCGGTGGGAGAAATGCGCGCGGCGGAGGTCACCCGCTTCAAAGGGCTGGGGGAGATCTCGCCGTCGGAATTCAAGCGCTTCATCGGCCCCGACATGCGCCTGACCCCGGTCCGGCTCGACAACCGGCACAGCGTCCCGGCCATCCTGGGGTTCTACATGGGGCGGAACACACCGGAGCGGCGCCAGTACATCATGAACCATCTTGTCGTGGAAGCGGAATCATGACCGAGGGCCCCAGGATCCTCCCCCTCTTCGGGAACCTCGAACCCGAGGCGGACGAAGCGGCGACAGCCCCCGAGCCGGCCCGGGGGGTGCGCGCGGGTCTCGAGGCCACGGGGGACGGGCCGCTGAAACGTTTGGTGGACGACAACTTCCTGCAATATGCGGCCTATGTCATCCGCGACCGTGCCATTCCCGACATGGATGACGGGCTCAAGCCGGTACAGCGCCGCATCCTCTTCTCGCTCCACGAAAACGACGACGGCAAATTCATCAAGGTCGCCAATATCGTCGGCTACTGCATGCAGTTCCACCCCCACGGGGACGCCTCCATCGGCGACGCCCTGGTCACGCTCGCCAACCGGCAGTACCTGATCGAGCGCCAGGGGAACTTCGGCAACCTCGTCACCGGGGACCCCGCAGCCGCTCCCCGCTACATCGAATGCCGGCTGACGGAGCTGGCCCGGACGCAGCTCTTCAACGACGACCTGACCGATTTCGTCCCGAGCTACGACGGGCGCAAGAAAGAACCGGTGTCGCTTCCGGCCAAGATCCCCCTGCTGCTGATGCTTGGCGCGGAAGGGATCGCCGTGGGGATCTCCACGCGCATCCTGCCGCACAACTTCGCGGAACTGGTCGAGGCGGAGATCGCGGTCCTGGAGAAGAAGCCCTTCACCCTGCTCCCCGACTTCCCGCAGGGGGGGGTGATGGACGCCCGCGCGTACGACAGCGGGCGCGGATACGTGCTCGTACGGGCGCGCATAGAGAAAAAGGACGAGCGCACCCTGACGGTGCGGGAGATCCCCGCGGGGACGACGACCGACACCCTGATCGCCTCCATCGAGGACGCCGCGCGCAAAGGGAAGGTCAAGATCAGGAGCATCCACGATTTCACCGCCGAGAACCCGGAGATCGAAATCCACCTTCCCCCCGAGGAGGATCCCGACCGCGCGCTGGAGGCGCTCTACGCCTTCACCCAGTGCCAGGTGCAGATCTCCAGCCGGATCGTGGTGATCCGGGACCATAAACCGGTGGAGATGGATGTCGCGGAAATCCTGCGCCACACGACCTCCCGGCTGCTGGCCATCCTCCGGAAGGAACTGCAGCGCCGGCGCCGGCGCCTCGTCGAGGAGATGCACCGCGGCACCCTTGTCCGGATTTTCGTGGAGCATCGCATCTACAAGCTCCTGGAAACCTCGGCCTCCCCCGCCGAGGCCGAGCAGGCGGTCCGCGAGGCTCTCGCCCCCTTTCGCGCCCAACTGCAGCGCGACATCACCCGCAACGACGTGGAAACGCTGCTGGGGATCCCCATCCGGCGCATCTCGCTCTTCGACGTGGAGAAGAACCGGAAAGAGATCGAAAAGCTCCAGGGGGACCTGGGAGAAGTGGAAACGGACCTGTCGGGGATCGTGCCTTACGCCATCCGTTACCTGCGCTCCCTGTTGCGCAAATACGCGGCCGACTACCCCCGCCGCACAGGGATCACGGCATTCGGGACGGTATCCGAACGCGAACTGACCGCCGACGCGCTCGATGTCCGTTACGACCGCGCCAAGGGGTACCTCGGGCACAAGGTCCAGGGGGAAGGGGTGACCACCTGTTCCCCACTCGACCGGCTGCTCATGGTATGGAAGGACGGCCGCTGCAAGATCGTGGCCCCGCCCGACAAGCTTTTCGTGGACACCACCCTCATCTACTGCGCCGTCGTCGACCGGGAGCGGGTGCTGACGGCCGTTTATGAACACGACTTCTTCATTTACTGCAAGAAATTCCAGGTCGGGCGCATGGCGACCAACCGCGAAGCCCGTTTCGCACCCAAGGGGTCGACCGTCCGCTTCTTCTCCGTCGATAATCCCGCCGAGCTCCACGTGCGCTACGTGGCCGACGAGAGGGTCAAGATCCGCCAACAGCGCTTTTCCCTGGCCAAGCACCCGGTGCGCGGCCGCGCGGCGCAAGGGCTGGTCATGACGGCTAACGCCATTGAATATATCGGCCCGGAAAAGGCGCCGGACTGGGACGACACGCTGACCGGGCCCCCCGGAAAATTCCTCGACCACTGACCGCCGCCCGAAGATTCCAGGAAATAACCCCTCGCCTGCCGAAACAATACCGGTGAGGATCAACCTGGAGACAGCACCGTGGCAGGACCGTTCCCCTATCACCCGTACCCCATCCCGCCCGCAGCGGGCGCCCGCCAACGCTCGGCGCTCTCTTCCCGCGCAATCGCCCTCTCTCCCGGGATCCGGCACCAGGCGGTGGTCCTGCGCCTGGCCGCAGCCCTCGTCCGGCACGCGGACGACTCCGGGCAGGGGCAGGTATTGCAATCACCCTGTTGCGCCATCCTGGACCGGCACACGGCCCTGCGGCCGGACATCTTGTTCGTCCGGCACAGCCGCCGCGGCATTCTGGGGAAACGCAATCTTCACGGGGTGCCGGACCTGGCGGTCGAGGTCTTCCCCCGGATGCGCCCGATCGAGGCCCCGGGAAAACTGAAAGGGGAGTGCTTCCGCCATGGCGTGCCGGAATTCTGGACCGTCGATACCGGAAGGCGGTGCGTCGCCACGATGATCTGGAGCGAATTGGGATATGTCCTCACCGGGAGCTTCCGCGGACCGGACCTGCTGGTATCCCCCCTCCTCCCTGACTTCGGGCTCGAGGTCTCGCGGCTCTTCAACCCGGGCCGGGCCCGGCCTACACGCTAAAACCGCGATCAGGAGAAAAAGCGCGCGGTCAGGTCCGCCAGGTAGCCGGCCGCCTCGGCCGTCCCCTCTTCAGGGGCCCAGGGAGCGAAGTTCTTGTCGTCGACCGGGACGTAGGGACCCGGCTTGATCTCGTACAGCACCGTCCCCGGCACGAGCGCGGCAACCGAATGCCAGACGCGGGCGGGGATCTCCACGCCGAACACCCCGGCGCCGCCGTCAAGAACCGTCCACTCGCCGACCTGCCCGGCATCGTCAAAGATCATCACGAGCGCCCGGCCCGCGATGAGGAGGAACGCCTCCCATTTGTCCGGCGCCTCGTGCTTGTGCGGTCGGACGTAGGTCCCCGGCTCCATCGCGTTCAGCATGCGGTTGGTCGGGTCCGCATAATCCGGGTGGAAGTTGTGGTTGGATCGGAGCCTGCCGGAAGCCCGGGCCGCCGCCGAGAGGTTCGATACGAGCTTCCGGTCGATGAGGATCATGTCGGCTACTTGCATATCTTGATCGACGGGTCCTTGGCGACATTCAGCCCCGCAGCCACTTCCATGGCCTTGAGGATCCCCACCGGGACTGGGCAGGCGGTGTGGAAGCAGTGCTTGTGCCCCATCTCGAGGATCCTGGGCATCCCCTGCCTGAAACTGATCTCCCGGTAGGGGTCCACCTCGACGAGTTCGGCCGCGATCTCCTGGATGGCCTTGCAGCTGCTCTCGATCTTGAGCTTGCACACCTTCCCTTCCATCGTCGCCGTCACCTTCGTCGTCATCCCGCACGCGCCGGACATGATTTCTGACTGCGCCATAACCCGTCCCCCTCATCGCCGTTTCGGTAAAAACATCGTTTAGGTCCTTCCCTCCCGGCTTGCATTATAAATGGAAAAGCCGGGTCGGGCGCAAATGATTGCGGATCGAAAAAGAAGGAGGGAAATGCGCCTGGCAGGACTCGAACCTGCGGCCCACAGTTTAGGAAACTGTTGCTCTATCCAACTGAGCTACAGGCGCATAAGGGATTAACGTTGAGAGATTAGCACGGGCCGACGACGGCTCAAAGTCATTTTGCCGCCGCCGGGTCCGGCGGGGGTCGCCTTCCACGGCGGCCGTTGGGGCAGCCGCCGCAGAAGGCTTACATCTCAAACAAAATCAATCAATTGCCCTGGTCCGTCCCCAGTTATACGCGGACGTAGCCGGGGCGGTAGTCGGCTTTGAGGGTGGTGTGGTATTCCAGGCGCCGGATCTTCCAGCCGGCGTCGGTTTTCACGCAGGACAGCGTGCAGCTGCCGCGTTCCCACCGCCGCACGATCCCCTCGCCGTGCAGGCGCGCCAGCGCCACCAGCGAGGAATCCCCCGCCATCGGCTCGCCCACCTGCATGGAGAAGGGGAAGCGCCCGGAGGCCGTCCGGCGGTCTGCGGCGACCTCGACGACCGGCTCCAGATCGGACGGGTCGGGCTCGAATCCCGGCGCCGGTTCGATCTTTTTTCCGGTGCGGCCGGCGGCGAACTGGTTGCAGTAGAGGCGCTGCACCTCCTCGCTCCCCCGGAAGAGGCTGCCGCCATAAACCACCTCGGCGTCGTCGGCGAACAGGCTGACCGCCTCTTCGTACCGGCCCCGGTCGAGGCTCGACTCGTAGGCCCGGTGCAGCCGGCGGACGTTTTCCGCGTCCTCCAGGTTTCCCACCCGGCGCTTGAGAAGGTCGAGCTGGTCACTGCCCCCGTTGGGCGCGGAGGTGCGGGAAAACCCCGCCGCCGCCGACGCCGCCACCACGGACAGGGCGGCGCCCGCCTTGCGGATGAAAGAGCGGCGGCTGCCGTCCGGCTGCCGGCCGCCCACGGTTTCCAGATTCCCGTGATTGCTGGTCATCCTAAACTCCTTTCGCCTTCAGGTCGAGGTAGTGCTGGATGTCGTACCCCCCAAGGTCGCGCGAGATCGCCCCGATCAGGCCGAAGCTCACTCCCCGTTCCCCCCCGGAAAAACCGAAGCCGATGGCGCGCCTGGTTTTCTCGTTTTCGATGATGCAGGTTTCGGCGCCGTTGCACGCTTCCTCGACCAGGTTGAAGATGTACACGCCGTCGCGCAGCTTCACGTAGATGGCCGGGGCGCACCACTGCATGCCCAGCGTCTGGTTCGCCGTGTAGATCGTCCACGAGGAGGAATGCGCCGTGGTGTACAGGTGCATGGACGTCATCTGGTCGGAATAGGTGCGGGTGAACCCGCGACCGACCAGCTCGTCGGTGAAGCAGTGACGCACGTACCTCGGGGCATTGATCCCCGCCATTTCCGCGGCCCCGAAGACGGCGCGGTAGGACACCTCGTTCCCGTAATACTCCGTCCCCATCTGGGAGAGGATGGCCGTGGTCAGGCCATTGGTCAGGTCCAGGGCGATCCGGCGGCAGGCGACAGGATTACTTCCAGTGACGATGTGGCCGAAAAACACCAGTTTTTCGTCCGCCTCGAACGCCCGGTAGGTCTCCTTCTGCCACGAGCCCGTCCCCTCCTTGCGCCACTGCAGGTTATAGATGTCGAGGACCTCGTACTCCCACCCGGGCCCCTCGTTGTCGTAGCGGAGGGTGAACTTCTTGCCGATCAGCAACTCGCTGAAGGGGAGGAGGTGGCCCCCCATCATGCCCGCCTGCTGCTGGGGGGCGTTGGGATCGCCGGTGAAGGTGACGGTGCTCTTCTCCGCCGCCCGCTGGACCTCCTCGGGCGTCATGTTCTTGAAGGTTCTGCCCGGGCGGTACACGGTGCGCTGTCCCTTGGGAGGCGGGCCCGCCGGGGCGCTCTTGGCCCCCTTGGCCGGGGCTCCACCCATGGTCAGGTTGACCGACTTTCCGTGCTCGTCGAAGGGGGCGAGCGAGGTCAACTGGCCGACGACCTTCCCCTTGCCCCGGTACATGTAGTATTCGAGTTCGTCCTTTTCGTTAAAGCCGAGGCGCATCCCCACCTGGGTTTCGGTGAACAAGTCGATGAGGTAAAGAGTCATGGTGCCGGAAAACTCGCACTCGGTCCGGTCATAGATGACCAGGTTGTCGTTGACCAGGATGTAATCGGACGGGCTGCAGTAGCTGAGGTCGTCCGCGTGCCGGGTGACCTCGATGAAGTTGGAGGAGACGATCGAGGGATAGAGGTCGATGGTTTCGATCCCGGTGTCCTGCTTCCAGTACATGCCGGTGCCTTCGAGCCGGTTGGTGAAATGGTGCCGTTTCTCCGGGGCCTTTTTCCCGGCGACGTCGACATACCCGAACCAGATCTGCCGCTGGACTTCCCGGTCGTCAAGTTCCTGCCCGGACGGGTCCTTGCCCCCCGCAAACCACACCTCGAAGACGGTTACGAGCTGGCTCTTGAGATCGACGAAGACGTTGAACCCCTTCAGGGTCCCGGGGACCATGTGGGAGAAAAAAACCATCTGTTGCAGTTCGAGCGCGCCGTAGGCGGCCTCGACGGCGGAGGCGCTCCCTTCGGCCAGGGTCAAGCGGTTGGCGCTCTTGAATGTGTAGTTGAGGACCGGACCGCCGTCGGTCACGATCTTGAGGCTCTTCCCGGCCAGCGCGCCCGAAAGCGGCGACGCGCTCTTCGGTCCGGCCGCGGTGGCGGCGAGTTTTTGCGTCACCTGGTCTTTCGAAAGCCTGGTGTACTTGAATCGGTGCATCGGTATATTCATCATAGGCCGTTCTCCTTTTCAAAGTAAGATTCCTGTCCCGGTTCCCCGGCGCATTTGGGCACCCACGCCCTCTAAAGAGGGGAATCGGGGATCCATCTCTATCCACGGCGGAACAATTGCGGGTAAGGATTCCGTTCCTTTTCCATATCCTTCAATCCATAGACGATACAATAAAACCGCTGGAATGAAAACTTTTTCCATGCCGACCGCTCCCGGAAGCCCACCGGGTGACCCTCAAAACAAAACCCGCCGGGTCCGGCGGGTTTTAGGCGTTTCCAAAAATCGGATCGGGAACGCCTAGCCGCGCAGTTTCCGGATGGCGGCGTCGATGTTGGAGAAGAGTTCGCCGATCTTCGCAGTCGGAACCGCGGAGAAGGCGAGCCGGACGAGGCCGACCAGCACGATGACACCGGTGCCGTAACCGGAGATCAGTTCCTTGCGCAGCGCCTCCAGGTCGACCCCCTTGGGCCGGACGCACATGAAGTAGCCGGAATTGAAGGGCATGACGTCGAAACTGTCGGCGTATTCCGGGTGCGCCCGGAGCACCGCCTTGATCTCGTGCACCCGCTCGGCCAGGATTTGGTATTTCGCCTCTTTCTGCGCGGCGTAGGCGGGATCCGTGTACGCCTCAAGCAGGATCGCCTGCGACAGGCACGGGGCGTTGGAAATCGTGCCGCGGACGGCACCCGCGGCCTTGTCCTCGAGCACCTTGAGGTGCGAATCGGCCGCCCCCGCCGAACCGAAGGTGATGAAGCCGACGCGAAAGCCCCAGACGTAGTCCTCCTTGGTGGCCCCGTCGAGTTTCACGCCGAGCACGTTCGGGTGCAGGTCGGTCAGGGAGCTGAAAAGGGATTCACGGGCGATCCCCTCCTCGTAGACCAGGCCGAAATAGGCGTCGTCGAGTATCACGACCACCCGGCTGCCCGCCTCCGCCGCCTGCCGGATCGCCGCGATCAGGGCGCGGTACTCCTCTTCCGTCGGCGTGTAGCCGGTCGGGTTGTTGGGGAAATTGAGCAGGACGATCCGCTTGCCCGGCGCCCCCTCGCCCAGCGCGCGGGCGAAGGCTTCCACGTCGAAGCCCCCATCCTTGAAAGTGTTGTAGAACCTGAAGCCGGCGCCGTAGGTTTCGCCGAAAACAAGTTCGTAGTTGTCCCAGTACAGGTCGGGGATCAGGATCTCGTCGCCGGGATCGACGAAGAGATAGCCCGCGACCGAAAGCGCGTGGGTCAGCGCGGCGGTGACCACCGGCTTGCTGAAGCGTTTCCCCCGGAGCCCGGGGTTCTTGGTCTCCAGCAGCCGGCCCCACTCCTCCCGCAGCTTCGGCAGCCCGAAGCTGGGTGCGTAGAGAAAGGCCTCTGAGGGGACGTTGACCATCGACTCCAAGCACTCGAGCGTCAGCGGGGACCCGTCGTTCTCGAACGCAGTTCCAATGGTGGCGTTGATCCCGACCCCCTTCGCCTCCGCCGTCTGCCCCAGGATCCCCTTGTGGGGAAAATAGATGGCTTTGCCCCGCTCCGACAGCATCGCCAGCAGCTGCGGCGCGCCCGAGGCGAGTTCCCGGTTCATCGTCGCGGCGAGAGGATTGTGGTCTTTCATGCGCGTTCTCCTATTTGAGCCTGGTTTCCATCTCCTCGAGCATCCGGGCCAGTTCCTTGGGAAGCTTGGCCCCGAACCTCGGGTAGTGGTTGGCCTTGATGTCCTCGAGTTCCCTGCGCCACCCGGCGGCGTCCACCGCGAGCAGTTCCCGCATCTCCTCGGCCCGGACATTTTCAGGCCGCTCGATGGCGTCCATCGCGGGCAGATAGCCGATCGGGGTCTCCACCCCTTGGCCGGTGCCGTCGCAGCGCTCGAAGATCCACTTGAGGACGCGGCTGTTCTCCCCGTACCCGGGCCAGAGCCACTTCCCTTCCGCCGTCTTGCGGAACCAGTTCACCATGAAGAATTTCGGCTGTGCCTCCGCGGGCGTCTTCTTCCCCATCCGGATCCAGTGGGCGAAATAGTCCCCCATGTGATAGCCGCAAAAAGGGAGCATGGCGAAGGGGTCGCGCCGGACCTGCCCGATATTGGCGTCGATTGCCGCCGCGGTGATCTCCGACCCGATAATCGACCCGAGGAAGACCCCGTGGTTCCAGTCGAACGACTGGGTCACCAGCGGGACGATGCTCGGGCGGCGGCCGCCGAAGAGGATGGCGTCGATCGGCACCCCCTCGGGATCCTCCCATTCGGGGGCGATGGAGGGGCATTGAGCCGCGGGCGCGGTGAAGCGGGAATTGGGATGCGCCGCCGGGGCCTGGGACTTGTCATTCCGGTCCTGGACCCAGTCGTTCCCCTTCCAGTCGACGAGCTTGCCCGGGGCGTCGTAGCCGATCTTCTCCCACCATACGTCGCCGTCCTCCGTGAGCGCCACGTTGGTGAAGATGCTGTTTTTCTCGATGGTGTGCATGGCGTTCGGGTTCGATTCCATCGAGGTCCCCGGGGCGACACCGAAAAATCCCGCCTCGGGGTTGATGGCGCGCCAGCGGCCGTCCTTCCCCTGCTTCATCCAGGCGATGTCGTCGCCGATGGTCTCGACCTTCCAGCCGGGAATGGTGGGGACCAGCATCGCCAGGTTGGTCTTGCCGCAGGCCGAGGGGAAGGCGGCGGCGACGTACTTGACCTTGCCCTCGGGGCTGGTGATCTTCAGGATGAGCATATGCTCGGCCAGCCACCCCTCGTCCCGGGCGACGACGGAGGCGATGCGCAGCGCCAGGCATTTCTTCCCGAGCAGGGCGTTGCCGCCGTAACCCGAACCGAACGACCAGATGGACCGCTCCTCGGGAAAATGGGCGATGTACTTCCGCTCCATCGGGGCGCAGGGCCAGAGCCCGCCGTCATCCTGGCAGGAGAGGAGCGGTTTGCCGACCGAGTGCAGGCAGGGGATGAACTCGCCCGTGTCGCCGAGCGCTTCCAGCACCCGCTTCCCCACCCGGGTCATGATGTGCATGTTGGTGACGACGTAGGGGGAATCGGTGATCTCCACCCCGATCTTGGCGATCGGGGAGCCGACCGGCCCCATCGAAAAGGGGATGACGTAGAGCACGCGTCCCCGCATGCAGCCCGTGAAGAGCCCTTTGAGCGTGGCCTTCAGTTCGGTGGGATCGATCCAATTGTTGGTCGGCCCGGCGTCGTCCTGGGACCTGGAGGCAATATAGGTGCGGTTCTCCACGCGCGCCACATCGGAAGCTTCCGAGCGGAACAGGAACGAATTGGAGCGCCTGGAGAGCGGCACGGCAAGCCCCCCGTCCACCGCGATTTTCATCAATGCATCGTACTCCGCCTTCGACCCGTCGCACCAGACCACGCTGTCCGGCTGCGTCATGCGCTCCACTTCCCGTACCCACGCCAGGAGCTTGGCGTGCTTCGTTGGAACATTCATGAAATAGTCCTTTCCTGAAAAAGAGCGATTATAGTCTTTTCGCCCGCCCGGTCAAGCAAAGGGCGCCGTTGCGGCGCCTCCCCCGCTCTCGCCGGATTCCCTTCACCTGAGGATCGGGTATCGGCGGCTGCCGAACACTTGAAATTTTCATAAAGAATTGGTTCAGGTTTCCGCGAAAACAGGAGAAGGGGGCAAAGGCCCCAAAATCCCCCGGCCGCGCTCCTACCGGGGGCTCCCGTTTTCATGCGGGAGCCCCCGCCGGGTTTCGCATGCGGATCAGGTTGTAAACCGCAACTCCGAAGCCGCACATCCAGTCGACGCGATCCACCCCTCGATGCCTGGTCTTCCGGGAAAAGCCGACCGTCTTCAGCCGACCAAAAACTTTTTCGACCCCGCTTTCTCTTTCCCTGGCCAGCTGCAACCATGTGTCCAAGGGGACATTGGTGTCATTTGGGATGAAACAGCGATTTTTTCAACACCCCGCTAGTAGGTGAGGAGGCTGTGAATTTCGTACTCCGCGATCCGCTCCCTCCCTTTGAGGAAAGCCAGCTCCACCAGGAAGGCGAACCCGACGACAGTGGCCTTCATGGTCTCCACCATTTCCGCAACGGCCTCGGCTGTTCCCCCCGTCGCGATGAGATCGTCCACGATCAGCACCCGCTGGCCGGGCTGGACGGCGTCCCGGTGGATTTCCAGGCAATCGGTCCCGTACTCCAGTTCGTAGCTCACCCGCAGCTTGTCGGCCGGCAACTTCCCCGGCTTCCGGACGGGGACGAACCCCGCCTTGAGTGCGTAGGCCACCGTGGGGGCGAAGATGAAGCCGCGCGCCTCCATCCCGAGCACCAGGTCGATCCGCCGGTCCCGGTAGGGTTCCACCAGGGCGTCGATGGTCCGGCCGAAACAGTCCCCCTTTTTCAGCAACGTGGTCACATCGTAAAAAAGTATCCCCTTTTTGGGCCAGTCCGGGATTTCGCGGATTTCCGACTTGAGTTGAGCGATCAACTGTGCATCCATGTCACCGTCCTTCAATGGTAAACGAGCGGTAGTTTCCCTCCACGGGGATGTCGACGATGTCGAGGCGCTCGACGCGGGCCGGGGCCGGCCCCCGGCGCACTTCGCCAACCAGCGCCTCGACCGGGGCCGATGTCCCCTCGACGACGATTTCCACGGTGGAGTCGGGGCAATTACGTACGTCCCCCACGAGTCCCAGGCGCAGGGCGGCGTCGCGAACAAAATAGCGGAAGCCGACCCCCTGGACCCTGCCGTGCACGACGATGCGTTTCGCCTGAATCTTCATGAATCCCCCAATGACCGAGAGTAACGCATCCGCCTCCCCTCCATCAAGGGGCGCAACTCCGCCGCCGAGCCGCTTACCGGGGCGCCCCCCCGGATTGATCCCGCTCCCGGCCCCGGGCGGCGGGTCACACGGAGGCCGGTGTCCGGCTGCGGCGCCGGCGCCGGAAGAGGAGGATGGCCGCGAGGAGGACGACCAGGACGGCGGAAGCAGCCGGGTAGTGCCGGCTCAGCACCGCGGCGGCCTGATCGCCGAACCGGGCGGCCAGAAAGGCCACCAGCAGGTAGCGCACGAACCTCCCGGCGAACACCGAGATCGCCAGGCGCCATTTCCCGATCCCCAGCACCCCGGCGGCGAGGATCACGAGCTTGGTGGGAAACGGCGGGGGGGCTATGACCGCGGCCACGACGGTCCATACGCCGTAATCCCGCATCCTCCTCTTCATGAGGGCAACCTTGGCCGGGTCGAAGCGGGCCAGGGCCGCCCCGCCCCCCTTGCGCCCGATGCCGTAGAGCACGAGGCAGCCCAGCGTGCTCCCGACCGTGGCCGCCAGTGCGATCCATACCAACAGTTCCGGACGACGCCACGCCAGCAGCATCAGGACGGCGTCCGGCCCCCCCGGCATCGGCACCGCGGCCGAATCCAGGAAGGACATGACCAGGAGGCCCGGGACGCCCATCACGACCAGGTATCGACTCAAGCGGTTCAATAACTCCAAGCTCACCTCGTCTCGAAAGAATCGCACCTACCGAAAAGAGCGTACATAGTAGAGGTTTCCAGCCGCGGTCTCAACCTCGGATTTGCCCCCGCGATCCGGCGCCCCGTGTGACGGGGGACACCAAACCGGTACTCCCTGGTGGCGCTCCGGCGCCCGCGAGCGTATAATGCTTGGATGGAAGATTGCCTCGACGAGGTGCGGCGAGGTGCAATGCGGCGCGATGATGCGGCGGGGGAGCCGGCAAATGCGCTGCCCCCAGATTACAACCCTTTATCGGAGGATATGATTATCATGAAACACCGCTTTAAGCTGATTTTCCCTGCCGTTCTGAGTGTGGCACTGCTCTGCCTGACATTCTCCGGATGCTCCACCCCGCCCCCGGAGACGTCCGAACTGACCGACCAGGAAGCACCTGCAGCCGAAGAGACGACGCAATCCGGGACTTCTGCAGCAAGAAGTGCGGCCCCGGCCCGGAAGCCGGCCGCGGCCCCCGCCCCGGCTCCGGAGCGCGTGACGACCCGCAGCATCAGCCTCCCCCCGGGGACGCCCGTTGCCGTCGTCACCTCGTCTTTGATCTCCACCAAGACCCACAATACCGGGGACACTTTTGAAGCCTCCCTCGACAAGGACATCATCGACGGCAACTACGTCGTCGCCCGGCGCGGGGCGCTGGTCACCGGCATCGTGGCCGACTCCGATCCCGGGGGAAGGGTCAAGGGGGTCGCCACCCTTTCCCTGAAGCTCAACCGGCTGACCCTGGCCGACGGGCAGGAGGTCGCCATCGCGACTGACACCTACGCTGTGCAAGCCAAGAGCAGCGTGAAGAAAGACGCCGCCAAGGTCGGCATCGGCGCCGGCATCGGCGCCGCCATCGGGGCGATCGCGGGCGGCGGCAAGGGCGCGGCGATCGGCGCCGGAGTCGGCGGCGCCGCGGGCACCGGGGCCGCGCTGGCCACCCATGGCGACCCGGCCCAGGTAGCGAGCGAAACCTCCATCACCTTTGAACTCACGGCCCCCCTGGAGGCCTCGATCCGATAGCCTTCGATCCATCAACCACGACCGGCAGGCGGGGGAATGCCCTCCGCCTGCCGGCGGCGCGCGAAACCGTCGAATGGCAGGCGGTCAGCAGCGGCTTTCGCGCCCCGAGCGGCTTCTGATACCCTGGGAGGGTCCAAGGGGACCCTGGCACTTTCCCCCGCCGCAGACAGCCGCAATCCCTGATTGGACTTTCCGGCTGCACCTTGTCATGATTGCGCCTTATGTTTGCACTCTCGCTCACCCTCGGAGCCTTCGGCCTGATCCTGCTCTGCGCCCGCCTGCGCGTGCCGCTGGGGCTTGCGATCATCCTCGGGAGCGCGGCATTGGGGCTGGGCTTCGGCCTTGACGGGGCGCGACTGGCCCGCGCGGCCTGGACCGGCGCCACGGCCCCGCAGACGTTGACCCTGGCCCTCGTCACGACCCTCCTGCTGGGCCTGTCCGCGCTGATGCGTGAGAGCGGCCAACTGACGAGCATCGTCACCCTGGCCCACCAGATGCTGCGCCGCCCGGTAGCGACCATGGTTGCCATGCCCGCCCTGATCGGGCTCCTCCCCATGCCCGGCGGCGCCATCTTCTCCGCCCCGATGGTGGAGTCCGCCAGCGGCAAGGTGGAGGTCTCACGGTCGCTTCTCTCCTCGATCAACTACTGGTTCCGCCATATCTGGGAATTCTTCTGGCCCCTCTATCCCGGGGTCCTGTTGGCCATGGCGCTGACCCGCCGGGCCATCCCCGCCTGGACCGCCCTGATGATCTTCGGCACGGCGGCGATGTTTATCGGCGGTATCGTGATGCTGCGGGGGATCCCGGCGGATCTTCAAGCCAGGAGCGCGCCCCCTCCCCCGGGGATCAAGCGCAAGCTCCTCGGTGCGACCGGTTCGATCTGGATGATCCTGCTCGTATGGGGGGCGGCCAGCCTCCTCGCCCGGTGCGGACTCGACCGGGTCCGGCCCGACGCGCTCGCGGGGATAGTCCTGAAACACGGACCGCTGGTCTTCGGACTGCTTGGAAGCATCCTCTGGACCGTGTGGACCTACAGGATCAGCGGCGCCACGCTCCGAAAGGCCTTTTGCCGGCCGGAGACCTATTCCCTGGCCGGACTGATCTTCGCGATCATGATCTTCCAGCACACCCTCGAGGCGGTCGGGGCTCCCGGCCGGATCGCGGCGGAACTGCAGGGCTTCCACGTCCCGCTGGCATTGGTGGTCGCCTTCCTCCCCTTCATCGCCGGGTTCGTCACCGGGATCGCCGTCGGGTTCGTCGGCACGGCGCTGCCGATCGTGCTCAACCTCGTCGGAACCGTGGATGCGGCCGGCGCCATCGCCTACATCCCGCTCGCCTACACCTTCGGTCACCTCGGGCAGATGATGAGCCCGATCCACGTCTGCCAGATCGTCAGCAACCGTTATTTCGGCACCACCTACGGGCCGGTCTACCGTCATATTCTCCCTTCGGCCCTGATCACCGCCCTGCTGAACATAGGGTATTTCCTTTTTTTGCACCGGTTGTATTAAGATAGGCACGATCGCCTCTGTTTTTTGACGAAAGGAGCATCCAGATGACCAGTATCCTTACCCGGCGCAGGGCCCTGGGCCTCGGCGCCGCCACGATCGGCGGAACCCTCCTGTATGCAGCCAACTCCCGGGCCGTGTCCGGCTCGGCTGCAAAGACTCCATGGGAATGGAAGGAAATCCAGCCCGAATCGATCCAGGAAAGGGCCTACCTGTCGGCCTGGGAGAAGATCGGCTGCATGTACGGCGTTCTCGAGGCGGTGCTCGGCACCCTGGGAGACAAGTACGGCGCACCCTACAACACTTTTCCGGTCGAAGCCACCGTCTACGGCAGCGGCGGCATCGGGGGGGGCGGCTCGCTGTGCGGCACCGTCAACGCGGCCGGGATGCTGTTCGGGCTGTTCGCGAAAAGCCAGGAGGACATGTTCGCCCTCTGCGGGGAGATGTCCCTCTGGTACGAAAAGGCGCCGTTGCCCGTCTACAAACCGAAAAACCCCCGACAACAGATCCCCGAAGTCACCTCCGTGTCCGGATCGAACCTCTGCCACGTCTCCTCGACCCGCTGGGCCAACATCTCCGGACAGAAGCTGCTGACGCCCCAGCATTTCGAGCGCTGCAACCGCATGGTCGCCGATGCCACCGTCAAGGTCGTCTCCATGCTCAACGAGTACAGCAGGGGGAAGATGACCTACAGGGAAAAACCGAACGCCTTCTCCGAGGGGTGCCAGGCGTGCCACGGACCTGCGGGCGTCAAGGCCAATGTCGCCACCAACATGTCGTGCAATTCCTGTCACCAGGACCCGCACAATAGCGCAAAGCCCTGACCCCGGACCTGCGGGAAGGGCCAGCGACATCCGCGTCCCGGCCCCGCTGTTCGGGACGCGAATGTCGCTTTTGGTCTGCCGGGGATTGACGCCCCGCCTATCGCCGGACACGATTATGGTATGAAGAAACGCCGTCCCCCTATCGCCGCATCCGATGCGCCCCGCCGCGGGGAGTCCGCCCCCTGGCGCAAATGGGGGAAAGACATGGACGCCGAATCGCTCCGGCAGATGGAAAACGCCTGCAGCCTCCCGATCGCGGTCGCGGGCGCCCTGATGCCCGATGCCCACGTCGGCTACGGGCTCCCGATCGGCGGCGTACTGGCGGTCCGAAACGCCGTGATCCCCTATGCCGTGGGGATGGACATCGCCTGCCGCATGAAGATGAGCGTGCTCGATCTCCCCCCTTCAGCCATCCAGGAGGAGGAGGGGCGGTTGCGCTCCGCCCTGGTGAAAGGGACGGTCTTCGGTGTTGGGGCGGGGTTCCGCAAGCCGAAGGATCACCCGGTCATGGACGAGGACTGGAGCTTCAGCCCCGTCACGCGCCGCAACCGGGACAAGGCCTGGTTCCAGCTCGGCTCGAGCGGATCGGGCAACCACTTCGTGGAGTTCGGCACCCTTACCCTCGAGCGGGCCGACCTGGGGCTTTCCCCCGGCGTCTATACCGCTCTCTTGAGCCACAGCGGAAGCCGCGGCGTCGGCGGGCAGGTGGCCACCTGGTACAGCCGGCTGGCCATGGATCGGCACCGGGAGCTGCCACGAGAACTGAAACGACTCGCCTGGCTCGACCTCCCGGGGGGCGAGGGGGAAGAGTACTGGCGCGCCATGGAATTGATGGGACGCTACGCGGCCGCCAACCACCACCTCATCCACCGGGACGTGGTCCGACTCCTCGGGGCCGATGTGATTGCGCGGGTCGAAAACCACCACAACTTCGCCTGGAAGGAACGTCATTTCGGGGTGGACGTCGTGGTGCACCGCAAGGGGGCCACGCCGGCGGGCGCCGGGGTGCTCGGCATCATCCCCGGATCGATGGCCACCCCCGGATTTGTCGTCCGGGGGAAAGGGTCGGCGGAGGCGATGCATTCAGCCGCGCACGGCGCCGGGAGGAGGATGAGCCGCACCCAGACACGGAGCCGCTACCGCTGGCAGGAAGCGCGCCGCTTCCTGGCGGAGCGCGGGGTGGTGCTGATCTCGGCGGGCCTGGACGAGGTGCCGATGGCGTACAAGGACATCCACTCTGTGATGGCGGCCCAGGCCGACCTGGTCGAGATCGTTGCCCGCTTCGATCCCCGGATCGTCAGGATGGCGCCTGAAGGCGAGCGCCCCGAAGACTAAAAACGGGGACGGACCAGGCTATCTCTATACAAATAAATGAGATATTTGATTTACGGGCGTGCGCCACCCTCCCACCGAGGCGCAGACCGCCCCAGGAGACACGTATCTTTTTTAATTGCATCATTTAGCCTGGTCCGTCCCCATTTTTACATGAAAAGGTTTTTGGTGGGGAAGTTGGGTTCGCTCGTCATGTTGACCCCCAGTTTGCGCAACCCGGCCTCGTCCCCGGGGGTGGGGATATGGGTCATGTGCGCTTCGCAGTTGCGCAGCTCCTGCAGCTTTTCCATCGCCATCTGGGCGGCAGGGTTGGTTGCGGCGCTGATGCTGAGGGCGATCAGCGTCTCTTCGAGATCGAGGCTGACCGAGCGCTCCTGGAGAATCTCCGTCTTCAGGCTCCCCACCGCGTTGGTGATCAGGCTGGGGAGCAGCTTGAGCTTGCCGGGGATGCCCGCCAGCTGTTTCAGGGCGTTGAGCACCAGGCTGGAAGACGCGTGCATGAGGGGGGAGTTGTTGCCGGTGACGATGGTCCCGTCGGCAAGCTCGAGCGCGGCCCCGCAATAAATACCCTCGTTCCCCTTCCCCGCTTCCTTCCCCTCCCGGGCGGCCCGCCAGGCGGGCGCAACCACCGGCCGATCCTCCGACCGCATGCCGATGTTCTCGAGCAGCAGCTGCACCCGCTCAACGGTCTCCTTCTCCACCATCCCCATCGCGTATTCGCACCGGTAGCGGAACCAGCGGCGCAGGACTTCCTGCCGGGCCGCCTCCCGGGCGACGGCGTCGTCCACGATGGCGAAGCCCGCCCGGTTGACCCCCATGTCGGTAGGGGATTGGTAGAAATCGGCCCCTCCGGTGATCTTCTCCAGGATCCGCCTGACAATGGGGAACACCTCCACGTCGCGGTTGTAGTTCACCACCGTCTTCCCGTAGGCCTCCAGGTGAAAGGGATCGATCAGGTTGAAGTCGCGGATGTCGGCGGTGGCGGCCTCGTATGCGATGTTGGCCGGATGATTCAGGGGAAGGTTCCAGATCGGGAAGGTCTCGAACTTGGCGTAACCCGCCCGCACCCCCCGGCGGTACTCGTGGTAGAGCTGCGATAGGCATGTGGAGAGCTTCCCGCTCCCCGGGCCCGGCCCGGTCACGATCACCAGCGGCTTGTCGGACGGGATGTAGGGGTTGGCCCCGTACCCCTCGTCGCTCACGATCGAATCGATGTCGGTCGGGTACCCCTTGGTGAAGCGGTGGGTGAAAACCTCGATCCCCCGCCGTTCCAGCCGGTTCTTGAACAGGGTCGTCGCCGGCTGATGCTCGTAGCGCGTGATGACGACGGCGTGCACCGCGATGCCCCATTCCCTCAGATCGTCGATCAGCTTCATCACGTCGGCGTCGTAGGTGATGCCGAAGTCGGCCCGCAGCTTCCTGCGCTCGATGTCCCCGGCATAGACGCAGAGCACGATGTCGGCCCGCTCCTTGAGCTCCCGGATCAGGTGCATCTTCACGTTGGGGTCGTAGCCTGGAAGCACGCGTGCCGCGTGGTAATCGAACAGGATCTTTCCGCCGAACTCGAGGTAGAGCTTGTTGTCGAAGCGCCCGACCCGCTCGAGGATTTCGTCCGCCTGCTGCTGGATGTAGAGTTTGTTATCGAAACCGATCTTTCCGGGCATGCTCCCCTTTCCTTTCGTGAAAGCGCTTCCGCCCCGGGCGCTACCGCTCCGCGACGGCGTCGGGCGGAATTTCGGCATGCACCGTCCGCCGCAGGAAGCGCCAGCGCCCCGCCTCCCGGACCAAAAGGTCCTCGTACCGCCCCACGTACACCATCTGGGGCCGGGATTCGGCCTGGACCAGGAACATCCAGGTGCTCACGGCCGCCGCGCGGTCCCCGTCGATCGAGATCATCTCGTTGGAAAACACGTGGAGGTTCGGAGCCCCGGGGGTGCCGGTCCCGATCGAGTCTTCCATCAGTTTGAGGATGGCCGCCCGCCCCTTCGCCCGCCCCATCCCCCCGATCCACTCCCCTTCCCGCTCCGCGAAGAGCCCGGAAAAGGAGGCGAAATCCCGGGCATCCAGGAAGCGGCCGTAGCTGTGGAGCAGGAGACGGATCTCCTCGGCATCCTCGAGCCTGCGCAGCCGGTCCGTGACGGAGTCGGCCCCGGACGCCGGTGTAATACCCAAAAAGTTCCAGCCGGTCAACAGGACGATGGCTCCCAATGTAGCCATCCCCCCGCGGCGACGCATCTCAACGCCCATGGTCTCTCTCCTCTCCCTTCCAGGAATCATTCCCTTTGTGAAATCACGGTGGAGCCGATTGGCCGCAGGATATAATGACCCCGCCATGCAAATAAAGCGAAAGCAAATCGACCCGCCCCCCGATGCCCGATTCGCCTACAACGACATCTATGCGGACTGGTGGCGCAGCCGCACTACGGACCGCGCGCATGGCAGGGCATACCGCAACATCGCCGGCTTCATCCGCGCCTCCCTCCCGCGCGAGCCGCGCCTCATCGTGGATTACGCCTGCGGCGCGGGGCAGTTGCTCGCCCGACTGGCCCCCCTCTTCCCGCACACGCGCCTGGTGGGGCTCGACGGCTCCGAGGCACTCCTCGACCTGGCCGCGACGCGCCTCGCCCGCCTCCCCAAAAGCCGCACGGCCGAAATCACCCTTGCCTGTACCCTCCTCCCCATGGGCCGGCCGTTCGGGGAAAAGGCGGAGCTGGTCGTCTACACCTTCCCCAACATGATGCCCCTGGCGGAAGAAGCCCCGGGGGCGGACCTTGACCGGGAAGAGCACGAAACCGCCCGCCGGCTCATCGGCGACCCCGGAGAGGAAGCGGACCCGGCGCTCCTCGAATACGGCCGCAGCATCTCGCGCGACCTGCGCCGGCTGCTCCGGCGCGGCGGCTTGTGCGTCCGTGCGGAATACGCCGACTCGCGCCGCGAGGAGTGGGAAGAGCTCATCCTCCGCCAGGTCGAATTCGAAGAAGGATCCCTCGACCTGCCCGAAGAGGGCATCCGCCCATGGTTCCGGGTCCTGGCTTCCGCCTTCTTCCGCTCCCGGGTCATGGAGGATGTCTACGAACAGACCGGGGAGGACCGCGACCGTAGCGGCGGCTACCTGATCACGGTGCTCCGCGCGGTCTGAGCCGCCCCGGAATCCACTTTCAGGGTTGCATTTCCCGTGCCGGAAGGGACAAAATACCTAATTTTTGCAGGCCATCGCATCATCCGAAATCCCGGAGAATCACCGCCATGATCCAAGTTTCCCGATTCCTCGTTGCACTGATGCTGATTTCGTCCCCTCTCCTTGCCGCAAACGATGGGGAGCAGAAAGACACGGCCCCCCTCTCCTTCCGCATCGGCGGCGCCGAGTTCACCCCCGGCGGCTACATCGACATGTCCGCCGTCTGGCGTTCCACCAACGTGGGGAGCGGCACAGCCACGGCCTTCGGTTCCATCCCGGCCAACGACAGCCTGGCGGGGCGGATGTCCGAGTTCCGGATGAGCGCCTCCAACACCCGACTCACCCTGAAAGTAACTGAAGAGCCGATCAAAAAACTGAAACTCACCGGGTACGTGGAGGTCGATTTCGCCGGGACCGCCCCCGGAACCGCCTACGTCTCCTCCAACAGCCTCGGTTTCCGCATGCGCCAGGCGTTCGTCAATGCCGAGACCGGCAAGTGGGAAATCCTGGGGGGGCAGGCATGGTCGCTGATGACGCCCAACCGCCGGGGGATCTCCGCGGACCCCGCCGACATCTTCCTCGGCGTAGGCAAGGACTCCTCCTACCTGGCCGGGCTCTCCTGGGCGCGCCAGTCGCAGGCACGGGTCACGTACCACTTCTCCCCGCAATGGACGCTGGCCTTCTCGGCTGAAAACCCCGACCAGTACGTCACGGCGGAAACCACGCTTCCGGCCGCCTTCCGCTCCCAGTTCGACAACCCGTCCGGCAACGGCGCCATCGCCAACCAGCGCCCCGACCTGGCCGCCAAGCTCGCCTTCGACGCGCGCCCCGGGGGCCGATCCCTTCACGTGGAAATCGCCGGGATGTCGCGCGCCTTCCGCACCGTCGACGCCTCCATGGAAAAACGGACCGCCCACGGCGTGGCGGGATCACTCAACCTGTTCGTGGAACCGCTGCCGAATTTCCGCTGGATCCTGACCACCTTCTTCTCGAGCGGGGGCGGACGCTACATCATGGGGATGGGGCCCGACGTGGTCGTCGCCCCCGACGGTTCGATTTCGCCCGTGCACACGACAAGCGGCGTCACCGGCTTCGAGTACCAGCCGCGCCCCTCCTCCCAGCTCTTCGCCTACTACAGCGGCGCCTACTTCAGCCGCAACATCGTCGCCGACGGCGAGGACACCATCGGCTTCGGCCACCCCGGCTCCCCCGACACGGCCAACCGCCAGATCCAGGAAGCCACCGGCGGCTACATCCACACCCTCTTCAAAAACCCGAACTACGGCACCCTCATCGTCCTCGGCCAGTACGCCTACGTGACCCGCGCCCCCTGGTACCGCGCCCCCTCGGACACTTCCGACCGGCACACGCACATGGTCTTTGGAGGAGTGCGCTTCACCCTCCCCTAGCCCGAGAATTGGGGGGCACCGCGCGCATGGGAGCTGCGCGCCGATAGCTGCGTTGCCCCTCCTCAACGATGCCACCGCATCGCCGGCCCCATTTAGGAAATTGCATAAAGCAACCCGTCCGTTTTTCTGCCTTCCCGCCCCTTCCTTTTGGGTATACCCTAACCAGGGGATCCTCCGGTCACGATCCCCGAGGTGATCGCGATGCTCCACGATTTCTCCCCCTCCGTCGACTTTCCCGGCGAGCCCGAGCCGGACGCCTGCTGCTTCGTTTATGCGGAATCCCGCCTGCTGGTCAAGACCACCGGCGCCGCTCCCGAAATCCCCTCTTTCTGCGAAGTCGCGTCCCAGGGGATCGACCTTTCGCACCCTCTTTTCCTCGGCCGCTGCCGCGGCCGCGCGTGCTATGCCGTCCCTTCCGCCACCCGCCGCGAAGCCATCCCCGGCGCCGAGTTTTGCGAACTGCGCACCCTCTTCTCCCGCCTCGCGGACCCCTGGTACGACATCGCGCTGCGCGGCCTTCACCTGGCCGGGTGGGACGGCGCCTGCCGCTTCTGTTCCCGCTGCGCCACCCCCCTGCAAGCCCGCACCGACATCCGCGCCAAGGAGTGCCCCGCCTGCGGGCGCCTCGAGTTCCCCCGCATCTCCCCCGCCGTCATCATGCTGGTGGAAAAGGACGACACCCTGCTGCTCGCCCGCTCCCCCCGCTTCAAGAGCGAGATGTGGAGCGTCCTGGCGGGCTTCGTCGAACCGGGCGAAAGCCTCGAGGACGCCGTCCGCCGCGAAGTCCAGGAGGAGACCGGCATCGCCGTCAAAGACATCGCCTACTTCGGCAGCCAGCCCTGGCCTTTCCCCGACAGCCTGATGATCGGCTTCACCGCCCGCTACGCCTCGGGCGAAATCAAGATCGACGGCGACGAAATCTGCGAAGCAGGCTGGTTCCGCGCCGACAACCTCCCCCCGATCCCCGGTCGCTTGAGCATCGCCCGCCGGCTCATCGACTCCTTCCTCAAAAAGCATCCCGCGGCGTCATCCTCATAGCCAAACAGCCCGGCGCCAGGCGCAATACAAATGTCACTCCCCCATCCATCTCCACTATCCGAGCCCTAAGGTTTTAAAATGCTCTTGACTCCCACAAAAAATAAGGGCTAGGATGTCAATAACTAATCATTCAGTTTTTGGACAGAAGGTTTTTGGGGTTGAAGGGCCCTAAAAGCGCGTGAGCCGTATTCAAAGCCTACTCCTCATCCTGGCTGGGGAGTCGGTAAAACTCTGTTCGACGAGGTGAAAATATCATGTCCAATACTAAATGGAGCATGAGAGCGATCCTCGCGATTGCGCTTTTGCCTTTGTTGTTTCTGTCTGTGAACGCGTTCGGACAGTCCGGCGCCTCCTTGAGCGGGACTGTAATGGATACGTCGCAGGCGGTGCTTCCCGGAGCGGGTATTACGGCGATCAATACCCAGACGGGAGTGGAAACAAAGACAACGGCCAATAACGTGGGGATTTACAGTTTTCCGAGCCTGCAGCCCGGCGTTTACAACATCGTGACCGAGGCGGACGGGTTCCAGAAAGCGACCAAGACGGACGTGAAGCTGGGCATGGCCGCCCAGATCCGCCTGAACTTCGAAATGGCGGTTGCCGGAACGGCCACGGAAGTGGAAGTGGCGACGACGGCCGAGAGCATGATCCTGGATGCGGGTTCCTCCACCGGGAACGTCATGCAGGAAGAACTGGTGAGCGAACTGCCGCTGGTCGGCAACGACGTCATGGACCTGCTCAACACGATGGGCGGGGTGGTGAAGGCGGAAGACCCGATTTTTGCGGCCCACTCGCAAACCTTCGCGGGCGTCAGCTCGGGCAACATCAACATCCAGCGCGACGGCGTGTCGGTCAACGAAGTGCGTTACACGTCGGGCATCGTCTCGCCGAACCGCATCAACCAGGAAATGGTGGGCGAGTTCAAGATGGTGCTGTCTCCGGTCGATGCCGAGATGGGGCGCGGCGCGGGGCAGGTGCAGATCATGACCAAGTCGGGCTCGAACGCCTTCCACGGTTCGGGCGTGTGGAACATCCAGAACACGGCCCTGGACGCGCGAGAATTCGAGGCCAAGAGGATGAACGAAACGCCCTCGTGGCGCAACCTGAACAACTACACGATCAGCGCCAGCGGCCCGATCATCAGGAACAGGACGTTCTTCTTCGCTTCGTGGGACCAGCAACTGGTCCGCTCGAAGTCGTGGCTGACGGTCAGCGCGCTCACCAACTGCGCCCGCAAGGGGATCTACCGGTACTATCCCGGGGTTGTGAGCATCAACGCCGCCGATAACACCAATTATGCCGCCAATCCGTATCCGCACGAACAGGCGGTGGTAAGTCTCACGGACGGGACGCCGCTGCGGCCGGCGTCGGCGACCGGCGACCTGATGTACCAGAGCGTTTTCGGGCCCCTGGACGCAACGGCGCTGGCTCAAATCGCGGCTGACCCGGTCGAATGTTCGCAATACACGGCGCCCGGCATAGGCAATGCGGCGCCCGGAGTGACAAGCCTCTTTTTCGCTCCCAACCAGGGCTTGGACCAGACCGGGTATGTTTCAAAGTACCTGACCCTGTTGCCCGAAGCCAATTATTATGGTTACGGCGACGGGTTGAACACGGCCGGTTACAAATGGTGGCGCGCGACTTCCGGGATCAACAACATCTTCGGGACGGGTGAAGACAACCGGCGCAAATCGATCACCGTGAAGATCGACCACAACATCAACAACGCCCATCGACTGAGCGGCACGTACACGCTCGAGAAAAACGTGGGCGAGGACGGCGGTCGGGTGTGGCCGGAGAACAGCTACATCGGGGAAACCTGGCGCAGGCCCCAGAGCCTGACGGCGTCGCTGACCTCGACGGTGTCTCCGACATTGCTCAACGAATTCCGCTTCGGGTTTTCGCGCCTGACGGGGATAAGGATGAGCTCGCGGGACACGGCTCCCCAGCTGGATCCCATTCTTAACGACCTGATGTCTGATGTCCCGCTGCCGAATTACGACGTCAGCCACGGCCCCATCGTCTACAGCTACGACGCATTGAGTTTTGGGCCCGGCACCTCCGCCCAGATCGGCGGCGTCAGCAGTCCCTACTCCAGCCGCGGCATCATGAACTCCACGTGGGGAGGCACGGACCACCGCTGGACGTTTGCCGACACGGTCACCTGGATGAAGGGGGCGCATTCCTTCAAGGGCGGCTTCGAGCTGCGGCTTGCCAAGTCGTGGTACACCACCGACGGCCAGGGCGGCTTCTACAGCACTACCAGCGTCTACCCGGTGATCACCGGCGGGTACAGGCGGGATTCCAGTGCCGCCATGCCTCCCTTCACGGTGCCTGCGGCCTTCACGGGTCTCATGGCCAAGAACATTTATGATTCCAACTCCAACCAATACAGCACCATTCTCAACATGGCGGGCTTCCTGAACGGGTCGGTGAGCAACGTCCGGCAGTTTTTCTATATTGAGAAAGACGGCGCCGCTTACCGCTGGAACGATGTACAGGCGGGCGAGAAGCAGTTTATCAACGATTTCCGCACGCGCGAATTCAGCTTCTTCTTCAAGGATGACTGGAAGGTGACCAGCGACCTGACCCTGAACCTGGGCGTCCGGTATGAATACTACGGCGTGCCCTGGAACGAGACCGGTTTGACCGCCGTGCTGGACGGCGGCGGCTCGAGCATCCTGGGCATATCGGGCGGGAACCCCTGGATGGACTGGCTGGGGATCACTTCCGACGGCAGGCAGACCAACTACACGTTCGTCGGGCCGAATTCCCCCAATTCCGGCCGCAGCGCCTGGAACAAGGATATGAACAACTTCGCGCCCCATGTCGGTTTCGCGTGGCAGTTGCCGTGGTTCGGCAAGGGGAAGACGACGCTGCGCGGCGGGTATTCCATTTCCTATTCGCCGATCGGCAATGCCGACTTTTACAAGACGCTCCTGGGGGCGGTTCCTGGAACCACCAAGCCCCATATAACCGCCAACAGTTTCACCGACCCGTACATAAACTTTGCGAATGTGGGCGACTACATAGGCGTATCTTCGCCGGCGGTCGCTCCGATGGCGACCATCTTCAATCGCCAGACCGGGGTGGGCGTGGTTGACGACAATATCAAGAACCCGTACATCCAGAGCTTCAACATGTCGTTGACGAGGCGGATTGGCAATACGCTGACGGTGGATGTCCGCTATATCGGGACGCTGGCGCGCAACCAGAACAGCACGACCAACATCAATACGCCGCGCTACATGGACAACGGCTTGTTCGAGGAGTTCGAATACGCCCGCAGTGGAGGCCTTGGGCAGCAAGGCTGGACTCCGTTGCTTGACCAGATCTTCCCCCTTGGTCCCCGGGGGGATTCCGTCACGCAACTCATGTCGCAGGTCAGCATGGTTACCTATGGATCGGGGGCGACCCTGCTGACCAACGGCGACTACGCCGGGCTGGCATCGGTGATATCAACGGCCGGCGGCAACGCCGATGCGGGTTATGGCACCTACCTGAACGCCAGCGGCCTGGGTTCCAATTTCATTTACACCAACCCCCAGTTTTACACGGCCAACCTCTACGGCAACGACGGCCTGACGAATTACCATTCGATGCAGGCACAGGTGACGATGCGTCCGGCGCGGGGCCTGAGTTTCCAGGCCACCTACACCTGGAGCCGGAACCTCATCGACCAGGGGGTAGGCGATTACAACACCGGTGCGCGGAGATACCATCTCTCCGCCCAGCATCGTTCGCATGCGTTGACAACCTACGGTTCCTATGCCCTGCCGTTGGGAACCAACGGATTCCTGTTCCGCAACGCCACGGGTGCCTTCAAGAAGGTGGTCGAAGGGTGGAGCTTGAGCTGGGTCGGCAGCGTATCCAGCGGCTTGCCCGGTTCGCTTGGCGCCGCCAGGAGTTACTGGAACTACAGCGATCCCGTGGTGGAAGATTGGGGCAATTGGGACAGCAAGGCCGGAAAATCCACTTTTAACTGGAGCAAGGACGGCGTCGATGGCGTATGGGACAGCGCCTCTTTCTTCGGTGACAAGTACATCAAGGTTCCCGATCCGCAGTGCACCGACGGCACCATCGCGGCTTCCGTGTATAATCGCGCCGGCGGCTGCAACCTGAAGGCGCTGGCCCTGGCGTCCGATCCCACTCACATAGTGGTCCGGAACGCGCGTCCGGGCGAAATCGGCAACCTGGGCCCGAACTCGCTGACGGGGCCGGGCCGCTGGAATCTGGACATGGCCATGTCCAAGTCGATCGAGTTCATGGAAGGCAAGCGGATCGAATTCCGGATCGACGCCCAGAACATATTCAATCACCCGATGCCGTCCAACAGCACGAGGGCCTGGAATGCCCGCTACACCGAGATCTACAACCCGAACTTCGCGTTGAACAACAGCTCCAAGTTCGGGTACATGGCCACCAAGGGCGGACATCGCACCTTCCAGGGGAAGCTCCGCATCAGCTTCTAGGCTGATTCAAGTAATTTAAAGCAAGCCAGCAGGCGCCCACGCAGCATCGGGCGCCTGCTTTTTTGGGAGGTCCCCCCCCGTTACCCGTAACGAGGCTTATCGGAGGAGGGAGGGGATGGAATATCGTCACCCGGGCGCGGGCCGATCAAGAAAGATTCGGGCGCAATATTTCGGTTGCCCCCTTCTGAACTGCAGTATACTTGCGTTTAGAGGATCGCAACCCATTCGGAAACGTTTACTTATGACATCGCGGCTGAGAGGGTCCGCATATGAAGCGCCGATTCCGAAAAGGCGCTTGCTTGTTGCCCGTGCGCTGCGGCGCCGGGCCCAGAGGAAGCCGCAACAAGACAAGCCGGTCTTTCCTATCCTTTGAATGACATGTTTGGGAGGTTCTGAAATGAACAGAACATTATGCTTGGCATTGCTGCTGATCTTGTCGGCAAGTGGAAACGGCTTTGCCCAGATAGGGCAGGCTTCAGCCGATTTCAACGCGGTCGGCAAAGCGCACCCGTCGCCTTACAATGTTTATGGAGCCCAGTTTCCGCGCATTGAGGCCGATGCAAGAGTCACTTTCCAGTTCAGGGCGCCTGATGCCGCAAAAGTGCAGGTCTCCATCAACAACAAGCCATATGACATGGTCAAGGGCGCCGACGGAAACTGGACTTATACAAGCGAACCGCAGGACCTTGGCTATCACAACTATTGGATGATTGTTGACGGCGCAATGGTTCTGGATCCGGCGACATATGGATTCATCGGCTACAGCCACATGTGCAATGGATTTGAGATTCCCGATCCTGACGGCGGTTTTTATGAATTGAAGAACGTTCCTCACGGCAACGTTCTTCTTAAAAATTATTATTCAAAAACTTTCAACACCTGGCGTCACATTTTTGTATATACACCGCCCGATTATGACAAGAACCCGTCGGCGCGTTATCCGGTGCTTTACCTCCAGCATGGAGGAGGCGAAGATCAGAGGGTATGGATCGAAATGGGAAGGACGAATTTGATCCTCGACAACCTTATCGCCGAAGGAAAAGTAAAACCATTCATTGTCGTCATGGAGACAAGCGCTGTCGGGCCACAGATGGCTCCAGTACCGGGCGGCCCGCGTCCCGCCGGCACTCCTGCTCCCGGCGCACCCGGCACCCGTGCTCCCGGTGCACCCGGCACTCCTGCTCCCGGCGCTCCTGCCCGCCGCGCCTTCAGCTTTGACGCCTATGCCGACCTGATGATCAAGGATATGATCCCTTATATTGACGCCACCTTCCGTACAATTCCCGACCAGGCGCATCGTGCGATGTCGGGCCTGTCAATGGGCGCAATGTGCACCAAAGCCGTAACCCTTGCTCATCCGGAGACATTCTCGCATATCGGCCTTTTCAGCGGCGGCACGATAGCCCCCGCTGAAATCAAGGACAAATCCAAGGTAAAGCTTGTATTCATGAGTTACGGCAGCCGTGAAGGCGGTTCCGCAGGTGTCAAAGCTGCAGCCGATGCATTGAATCAGGCGGGCATAAAGGGCGTATCATACGTTTCCCCGTTAACCGCCCATGAATGGCAATCGTGGAGGAGAAGCCTGCGCGAATTTGCCCCCCTTCTTTTCAAAGATTAAAGGCGGTTACAAATCGGGAATCAGGAATTCGAAATGATGACAACTCCAATAACTGGAAATCATTGATTACTGATTCCCGATCTCCGTTTATGTAAGACGAAAAACAGCGACGACGCATGACCGATTCCGTGTATATCGCCAAGAGGTTGCTCGAGTGGGTATTTTCCCCCGTGGGGATCATGGTCCTGCTCCTTGCCGTCGGGTTTCTGTGGAGCGTCACGCGGCGGCAATCGCGCGGGGGACCGCGCCTGTTGGCGGCGGGCGCCCTCCTGTTTCTGGTTTATTACGCTTCGCCGCTCGCCAACGTCATGCTGGGGAAGCTCGAGCGGGAGCATGCGCCGCTGGTGAACCTCGCGTCAGTGCCCAAAACCGACCGGATCGTGGTCCTGGCAGGGTACGCCGAGGAGCAGCCGCACCTGCCGATCACCAGCCGGGTGTCGGAACAGACGCTCGCCAGCCTGGCCGAGGGACTGAGACTCTACCGCGCGCTGCCCGGCAACAAGATCATCACCTCGGGCGGAGTGGCAATCGAGGGGGAGAAACCGGTGGCGGCCGCCATGGCCGACCTGCTCGTGGAGCTCGGGGTGCCCCGGGAAGACCTCGTGGTCGAGGGAAAATCCGAAAACACCTACGAAAACCTGTTCGAGGTCCAGGCCCTGGTGGGCGGGCGGCCCTTTATCCTGGTTGCGTCCGCCTGCGACCTGCGCCGCGCCATGGGGGTGGCCCGCAAGCTCGGGCTCCACGCCATCCCCGCGCCCGCCTACATCCGCACCCTGCAGCGGTGGAAGGCGCCGCAGGGCCTGGGCGGCCGGGTGCGCCATTATGCACGCCGGCACGTGTCGCTCGGCAACTTCGCCAAACTGCAGTGGGCGCACCACGAGTACGCCGGCTACCTCTGGTACCGGCTGCTTGACCGCATCTGACCCCGCTAGCGCGCGGCCGGCTCCTGCTGGGTGATGCAGTGGATCCCGCCGTAGCCGTACACCAGCTCGACCGCCGGGATCGCCGCGATCTCGCGCCCGGGAAAGCAGGAGCGGAGGATGGCCACCGCTTCCCGGTCCATCGGGTCGCCGAACACCGGCAGGAGCACCGCGGCGTTGCCGATGTAGAAGTTGGCATAGCTCGCCGGCAGCCACCGCTGCTCTTCTTCCAGCCAGATCGGCTCCGGCAGCGGGAGCGGAATCACCTCGAGCCGGTTGCCCGACTGGTCGCGGGCCGAGCGGAGGATGTCAAAATTTTCCTGCAGGACGGAGGCGTTCCCCCCCTTGCTGGAGGTGGAGGAGGCGCAGAGCACCCGGCCGGGGGCCACGAAGCGGGCGAAATCGTCGACATGCCCGTCGGTGTCGTCCCCGTCGATGCCCGATTTGAGCCAGACCATCCGTTCGGTGCCGAGGTAGGCGTGGACGATCTCCTCGATCCGCTCCCGGGAAAGGGCGGGATTGCGGTTCGGGTTGAGGAGGCACTGCTCGGTCGTGAGCACGGTCCCGTGGCCGTTGACGTCGATCGAGCCCCCCTCGAGCACGATCCCCGGACGGAAGATCCGGTCCGAAAGGGTGGCCACCACGGCGTCCCCGGTGGCGTCGTCGGGAAGGATGTCGTCGTACTTCTCCCCCCAGGCGTTGAAGCGCCACTTCACCGCCGCGCGCTCCCCCGAATCGGGGTGGAGCAGGAAGGTGGGGCCGTAGTCCCGAATCCAGACGTCGGCGCTCGGGATGGACAGAAGTCTCACCCGGTCCATGACAGCGCCGTGACTCTCGAGCATCCGGGCGACGCGGATGCGGGCAGCTTCGTCGTCGACCAGGATCCGGACGATCTCCCCGCGTGAGAGCGCCTGCACCATCCGGCAGTAGATCTCCTCCACCGCGCCGAGGATCTTTGCGGGGAAGGTGAGGGGGTTTTTCGGCCACGAAAGCCAGGTAGCCTCGTGTTCAACCCATTCAGCCGGCATCCGGAAGCCGGCCGCTTTCGGTGTCTCGTGGTTGTTCGCTTTCGTCATGGCGTCATCTCCCCCCGTTCGACGATTTTACGGTACTGGTCCGGGCGGCGGTTATGAAAGAAACGCCACCCTTCCCTCACATTGCTGCCGTGGGCCAGGTCGACTTCGGCCAGGACCACTTCCTCCCCAGCACCCGCGCGCACGAGGGTCTTGCCGAAGGCGTCCAGGACGACGGAGCCGCCCCAAAAGTCCATTTGGTCTTCCTTACCCGCGCGGTTGACGGCGGCAACCACGCAGCCGTTGGCGATGGCGTGCCCGCGCATCACGTTTTCCCACGCCTCCTGCCAGTCCCCTTCTTCCTCCGGCATGCCCAGCACCCGGCCGATGGCCGTGGGATAGAAGATCATCTCGGCCCCCATCAGGGCGTTCACCCGCGCCGCCTCTGGAAACCACTGGTCATAGCAGATCAGGGTGCCGATCCGGCCGCTGCCTGTCTCATAGACTCGGAACCCGAGGTCCCCGGGGGTGAAGTAGTCCTGCTCGTAGAAACTCTCGTCGTGCGGGATGTGGATCTTCCGGTATTTTCCCAGGAGGTTCCCCTCCCGGTCGAACGTCATGCAGGTGTTGAACCGGCCGTTCGGGGCGCGCTCGTAGATCGACCCCGCCACGAGGATCACCCGGTTGTGCGCGGCGCAGGCCGAGAGCGCGCGTTCGGTCTCCCCGGGAATCGATTCCAGGAACCGCTCCCCTTTTCCTTCCGGGCCGCGGTACTGGGCGAAATAGTGGGAGGTGAACAGCTCGGGCAAACAGACGACGTCCGCCCCCCGGCGGGCCGCCTCCGCGACGAGTTCGCACGCGCGCGCCCGGTTGCGCGCAGGATCGGCCTCCATGACCATCTGCGCAAGCCCGATGACGACCTTCCCGACCATGATCCGCTCCTTTCAGCCGAATCCTGCCACATCCCGCCCCCCCGGACAACCGCCCGCTAGGAACCTAGCCGAGATCGAAAGCGTCGTGGATCGCCCGCACCGCCCGGTGCGCCTCCGACTGGTCCACGACGAAGGAGATGTTCAGCTCCGAGGAGCCCTGGGCGATGGCGATAACGTTGATGTCGGCCCGGGCCGCGGCGGTGAAGGTCCTGGCCGCGATCCCGGGAACCCCCCGCATCCCCTCCCCCACCACCGCGATGATGGAAACCGAGTCCCGGACCCGGACCGCCTCGACCGCCTTGCGCGCAAGTTCCGGGTCCAGCTCGGCGCGGAGTTCCTCGACCGCGCGGCGGCAGTCCTGCTCGGGGATGATAAGGCAGACGTTGTGCTCCGAGGAAGCCTGCGAGATCATCATGACGTTGACGCCGACGCGGGCGAGCGCGGCGAAGAGGCGCGCGATGACCCCGGGCGCCCCCATAAGGCCGCTCCCCTCCACGGCCACCAGGCCGAGCTTGTCGATGGAGGTCACGTTCTTGACGATCTTGGCGGAGCTGTTGCCCGCGCTCGAGATCAACGTCCCCGGGTGGGAAGGGTTGAAGGTGTTCTTGATCCGGATCGGGGTGCCATGCTCGATCGCCGGCTGCATCGCCTTCGGGTGGATGACCTTGGCCCCGAAATATGACATCTCCGCCGCCTCCCGGTAGGAGATCTCGCCGAGCGGCGACGCCCCCTCGACCACCCGCGGGTCGGCCGTCATCACCCCGTCGACGTCGGTCCAGATCCAGATCTCGCTGCATCCCAGGGCGGCCCCGACAATCGACGCGGTGTAGTCCGACCCGCTGCGCCCGAGCGTGGTGGTGATCTCCTCGGCGTTCGAGGCCACAAAGCCGGTCACCACGGGGACCACGCCCGACTCCACCAGGGGGAGGAGGGCGGCCCGGATCCGGTCATTGGACACGGCGATATCAACCGCCGCCTCGCCGTAGCTGCTGTCGGTGCGGATCAGCGGGCGCGCGTCGACGAAGCGCGCCGGGATCCCGCGCGCCTCGAGGATGGCGGCGATCTGCATGCAGGAGAGGAGTTCGCCGAAGGAGGCGATGGCGTCGAGCGAGCGCGGGCTCAGCTCCCCGAGCAGGTGCACGCCGCGGAAGAGGGTCTCGAGCTTGTCGATCAGCTCCCCCTGCTCCCGGACAAGGCGGTCCCGCGCATCCCCCGGCTCCACCAGCGCCATGACGATCTCGAGGTGCTTCCGCCGGAGCTCCTCCGTATTGCGGAGCCCCTCATCCTTCTTCCGCTCGAGCGCCAGGCGCGCCGTGCCCAGAAGCAGGTCGGTCACCCCCGACATCGCCGAGGCGACCACGACCGGCCGCCGGGACAGGTGGGAGCGCACGATGGCCGCGACTTCGCACAGGCGCTGTGCGTCACCGACCGAGGTTCCGCCGAATTTCATCGTAATCATAGGCAACCGTCCCTCACAGGTTCATGGCGGCGCCCGCCGGCGGACGCCGTTCCGGGGGGAAAGGATATCACACTCTCCGTCCCAGGCCCCCCGGTCAATGGAGATAATGGCCCAATCCACCCCGGGATGCGGTAAAATAACTGGCTTATCGATCCAAGGAGGTTTTCGATGTACCGCGGCAAGTACCCCCCCATCACCCTGACGCCCACCCTTTTCCAGCTGGGGACCCCGGCATTCCCCGCCTTCCTGTCACTGGGCGAGAGCGCCATGCTGATCGAGGGGGGCACCGGCCCCACCTTTCCCATCCTGGTGGAACAGATCCGGTCGCTCGGCGTCAGCCCGGAAAAAATCCGGTTCATCGCCCTGACCCACACCCACGCGGACCACATCGGGGGGATCCCCCATTTGAAGCGCATCTGGCCCCACGTCCGCGTCATCGGGAGCGCCGCGGCGGAGAAGATCTTCCAGAAGCGCGAGCTCTTCCACGAGTACCTCCTGGCCGATGCCGCCATCGCCCAGCTGATGAAGATCAAGGGCGAAATCGAGGACCTGCCGCCGTTTCTGCCCGACTACCATTTCGGGCTGGACGCCGTCGTGCAGGAGGGGGAACGGATCGACCTGGGAGGAGGAGTCGTCTGGGAGGTCTACGAGACCCCGGGGCATTCCCCCTGCCACGTCTGCTACCTGGAGCGTTCGGAGGGGACGCTGGCGATGGGCGACGCCACCGGCTTCTACGTCCCGGAAAAGGACGCCCTGTGGCCGAACTATTTCGTGTCCCTCCCCATCTACCTCGACAGCATCCGCAAAATAGCCGCCCTGCCGGCGGCGCGCGCCGTCCTGGGCCATAACTGCGTCCTGCACGGCTGGGTCCGCGAGCACTTCGAGTACGCGCTGAACGCCACGGAGAAGTACCACCGCAACCTGCTCACGCGGCTCCAGGCCGGGGAGAGCGCGGAGAAGATCGCCGTCGACAGCGCCCGCTTCGTCGACGGGATCACCGACGTCCAGCCCTTCCGGGTCCTGTACGACCTCAGCCGGCTCCTGATCAAACGGTCACAGAAGGCGGGGCCCGACGTCTCCTTCGCCCTCGAGTAGCCGGAACCGCGAGCGGCCGCCCGCCTTCTTGGCAAACCCGGCGGTCTCCCCTGAAGTAGCGTTTCGCGCCGGCCGCAAAAGAGTGTACAATCGCACCATCAGCGCCGACGGGTTTTCACGCCTCCGGCACCCGAAGCGCAATCACCGGACCCGATGGGAGACCTTATGACAATCCATGCAGGAAGGCGTACCTTCATAAAAACCACCGCCATGGCCGGCATCGCCGCAACCCTCCCGGTCGCCGGCCGCGCGGGCCGGGGCGCCGTTATGCCGGCCGCAAAGCCCGGCACAGGGCCGAAACATCTGCTCCTGCTGAGTAATGACCCGAAGAACTACGAAGGGTGGATCGCAACCGTCCAATCAGCGGCGGGAAAAAACCTCCGGGTATCCTCCCTGAAGGTGGACTACCAGAAGCCGGATGAAATCATCCGCGTTCTTCGGACGCAGCAGATGGACATCCTGCTTCTGTGCCTGCCCCACCGCACCTTCAATTTCGGAAGCCTGTATGACGCCATGGGCGATTTGCGCGCTCCGGTGATCGTGCTCTCGGCAAACCCCGACCTGATCCCCATTGACGCCAACCTGGTGGCCTCGCTGAGGGGGAACGGCGCCAACGTCCGCTTCGCCCTGTCCCGCGACCAGGCGGCGGACCTTATCGGGATTGTCGCCGCGCCCGGGATCCTGCAGGACCATCGCGCGGTGCTCTTTGGAAAACCGTTTGATTCCACCACCGTCCCCGCCCGCAACCTGACGGAAGACAAGGTCTACCGGCATACCGGCGTAAAAATGGAGTACCGGCCGCTTGCCGAACTGGCGTCACAATACCGCAGCGCCGATGAAACCGCCGCCCGCAAGGAAATGCAGCGGTGGAAGAAAGAGGCGACGGAAGTCGTCAATGTCCCGGATGAAACGATCCTCGATGCCTGCAGGTTGTACGTGTACCTGCGCGCCATGGTGGAACGGGAGGGCTTGTCGGCGGTGTCCATGGATTGCCTCGGGTTTACCATGAGCCCCGACCCCATCCTTCCCTACCCTTGCCTGGCGTTTGCCAGGCTGAGGGACGACGGCATCACGGCCGCCTGCGAAGCGGACGTGTGCGGCATGCTGACGTCGATGTTCTTGGAAAGGGCCAGCCGGAAGCCTTCCTTCATGTGCAATATCATGTCGCTCGACGCTTCCGGTTCCAAAATCCTCCTGAGCCATTGCACTTCCGCGCTGAAGCTGAACGGCCCGGCGGCGCCGCCCCTAAAATACAGGCTCCACAACTACCACAATTTCGGCAAAGGGGTGGTGCCGGAGGTCGCTTTCCCGCTAGGGAAGGAAGTCCTGCTCGGCGGGTTCAGCAAGGACCTGAAAAGCTTTGCGGCATGGCCCGGCCGCATTCAAACCCAGCTGCAGGATACCGAGAAAACCACGGCCGCCGACGGCACGCCGCTCAACGCGTGCGCCAACACCATGGAGGTGAAAATCAGGGACGCCGGCCGTTTCCTCCAGAACATCAACGGACTCCATCAGGTCATGGTTTTCGGCGACTACACGAAAACCATCGGCGATGCATTGTACGGAATGAACGTGAGCCTGGTCGGGCCGGCGGAATTCAACCCTCCGGCGTAAATCCATAGCGGTCCGCACCTGCGGAAATGACATCCGGGCACATCCCGGGTCCATGAAAAGGAGAAGCAGCCATGATTTCAGTTCCCGAAAAGCAACAAGGAACGACAAGGCGGGGATTCGTGAAGGAACTCACCGGCAACGCCGCCGGATTGGCCCTGGCCGGCGTTTTAGCGGCCGCGTTCAGGCCGCTCCAGGAGAGCTTTGCCCAGGAAATCGGCGGATCCGGTGGGAGCGCTTCCCAGGCGTCCGGGTCGAAATACCGCAAGTGTTTCCTCAACGAACTGACCCCGGAGGAAAGAGAAATCGGCTACGGCGCCATGAAGATGTTCACGGCCTTTACCGACGACGACATCATCGAAGGGAGCAATTATTTTTCGGTCATGTGGATGAGGGAAAGCTCCACCAAGACCATGGGGCACGGCCCGCACACGCACCCGGTCCCGGAACTCCTGGCCGCCATCGGCTCCGACCCCGACAACCCGATGGACCTGGGGGCGACTTTCGAAATGTACATGGGCGAGGAGATGGAAAAGCACATCATCGACAAATCGACCCTGATCTACGTGCCTCCCGAAACCGTTCACTGCCCGTTCACCATTTTAAAATTCACCCGCCCGTTCATCTTCATCCAGGCGCACTACGGCCCCAAGCTGGTGGAAACCCCGAGACAGGACCTGGTGCCGGAGGAGATGAGGAGCAAGTACATTTTCATCAAGAGCGACGGCAAGTCGCAGAAAAAACCGAAGAAGTAGGGACCTGCAACGGCGGCGGCGATTGCCGCCGCCCCCCTATTCCATGCCGAACATCGGTTCGCCGCCCAACTCGGCCAGGATCCCGCGGGCGCACTCCTCCTGCTCCGCCGTTCCCGAGATGGCCAGCCAAACGGCCCCTTCCGCTCCGCCCACTCCGCCCGCCGCCACCAATTCCGCCCTGGCGCCGGTAAGGATCCCGACAGCCTCCAGTTCCGTCACAACCTCCCCCGGAACGGGAAGCATCCGTGCCCCGCTTGCGCCCGGCGCGTTCAGCCGCGCGGCGATCTCCTTCAGCCCGGTCGAGACCCGCTTTTCGAGCCCGACGGGAAGGATGAGGCGAACGCGCCTTCCGACCACCGCCTGCAGCGCCGCCACGATCGTCCCCCCCGCCGGGTGCCCGACAAGGACTCCCGCCCCCCCTGCGGGGTCGACGGCATTGGCGCCCTTGAGAATGACGTCCCCCTGCTCGAGTTCATCGATGACGTCGTATATGTTCTTCCCCTTCAGCCACTCCCCTTTCCGGATGACGACATCGCCCGGAAACCCGCCTTCGCTGGACAACCGCCCACTATCCGCCGTCTTCGCGCCTGGCGGCAAGGTGATCCCGCGGAAAACCTTTTGCGCGAAAACCCGTCCCGCTTGCCGCATTCCTGCAGCAACTCCTCGGCCACGTAGCCGTTGGTCGTTCCCGCGACAATCACGACGGTGCCGGATTCCAGCGCCCTCCTTATCGCCGCGTGCTTGACAAGCGCCCTGGCGATCAGCCGCTTTCCGGCCGCCGGTGTAATTACTGTCTGGATCATATCGTTAGTCCTATCCGCCAGCCTTTGGTATCAGCGACGCCGCGCTTGGCATAGCCGGCATCGACCCCAGACAAATGGCCGCTTTTATTCCGTCGAACCCCTGATGCGAGTTTTCGCTTAACTGCGCCGCCGCAAGTCTCGTTTTTGAATGTTCAGATTTTGTGGCGAACATTAAGCAGTTTCACATTAATGAGCCTTCCTTCCACTTGATATGCAGACCATTATTAATAATAAATACAAAAAGGCTTTGAGTCGCTTCTTCTATCGCATCATAAAAGGAAAGATTGATTGCATGAAGAGTCTCCTCCTCATGCATTTCATACAGAGAAATGCGGAGCTCGTGATCATCGGGGGGCATCCCGTTAGGAAATAAGTCAAAGGCACGCTTAATTGCTTCAATTGCAGAACTTGCGTTGATGGTTCTGAATGCTTGGAACATCTGTCTGTAGTTTGAATCCCCCGGAAACTCAGATTGAAAAAGATATTTAAACCCCCCGTTCTCAATTATTCCGATAGCAGTCCATACGAGTACAATTACACGTTCATTTTCTGGAAAATCATTTGTATCGGAATCTTCTCCGTATTTCTCAATTATTCTTCTGTTTATCTTGTCGCACAGACTCCATTCATATGCTCTATCATTATTCATTCAGCACATCGTCCAAAACAACGCAACCCTATTTTGACGACGCCTTCTGCAGCACGTCCCTAGCAAGCGAAAGGACACCCCTCGCCTCATCAACAGTGGGTATAATGATGGAACCGTGAACCGCCTTATTCCTATGAGCCTTTACGATTTCTAACTGTTCTTTCATCGTGCCTTTAAACACATAACCTGCTTTCCTAAGTCTGTTAGCGATTGCATCAGCGCCCAGTTTCTCGGCATCAGCATCTCCTCCAGTGACTCTTGCATATAAGGCGGCTAAAACCGTCTCAATGACTTTGCCGCAAAGCGTGATTGAACTCATGAAGCATCCGTTGGAAAAGTCAATCAGCGCCTCTGTGTAAGTTAGATTCACTACTGCTGTAACATCTGACTGCAAGATCCCCTCTGGGAACGTGAAAATGAGCTCTTCTACAACGGCGGATCGTGTGGAGCGCCCATACTCTTCCTCGATTTCCCGAAGACATTTGTCAGATTCGTGGACAAGCAAGGGTATTTCGTCAGCTTCCTCTCTCTTTGCATCAGCCCAAAACTGTGTCTCACGGTAATTGACCACAAAGTAGGCCAGTCGACGACAGGCAACGACGACCGTGGGCGGCAACTCATGTATTCTGTCTTGCAAGAGGGCATACACATCCCATGCGCTTTGATCAATCCTCGACCGTGTCAACAGATAATCATCGTCCGGTTTGTAAAAAATCTCTTGAGCATCAACGTGTATTGAGGTACAGAGCCGAAGCACATCCTCAATAGCTCTTGTCTGTCGTGACATTCATCTCCTTCTTGCTGCGTGGCTGGTCTGTGTAAACGGGACAGGGCGGCCGCGCGCTTCGGGTTCAACTTTCTATTAGGATCTATCTTACACCTTTTTGGGGGTCGGTGGTTGCGGAATTAGATTGCAAAATCCGGTCGGGCTAAGGAGCAATGTGCTGGAGCGTGAGGGGGAGGCGGGGGACCGGGAGATCCGCGTCGTCGGCCGGGGGATTCATTTGCCGTGGATCCCGGGGGCGCCACTGGGTCGGGGCCGGACGGGATGCAGGAGGACGGGACGGGGGATACGACAAAGGGTCGCGGGCGGCGATGGGGGAATCCGCGGGTGTCTTGGGTTGAATGGTTTCCGGTAAAAGTGGTCGGGGCGAGAGGATTTGAACCTCCGACCTTACGGTCCCGAACCGTACGCGCTACCAAACTGCGCCACGCCCCGTCCAAGTGCTGCAAATCCTAGCTCAATTCAGGTTTGGGATCAAGAACCATAAATGGAGAACGGCAAATGGCCGTGCGGTGGAAGGCTCGGGGAACGGGGACAGGCGCGGCAGATGGCGGGGCTAATCGGGCGGCAGGATGCGCGCGGCCTCCCGGATGAGGGAGCGGGCGGAATGGTAATCGGTCTGGTCGCGCTGCAGGGGGGTGATGGAGACGTAGCGGTCCAGAATGGCCTGGTGGTCGGAGATCAGCTCCGCCGGTTGCCCGCGGCCGGGGTTCGGGGGGATCTCGCCGTATTCGGGGCGGCGCTCGGGGCTGTTGAAATGGGGCACGTGTTCCGAGTACCCCTGCCGGGTGATTTTGACTCCCTTGATCCGGCGGATGGGGAGGTTCACGTTGAGGCAGATCTCTCCGTGCAGCCCGTCGGCCAAAAGCGCCGCCACCAGGCGGCGCACGAAGGCCGCCCCCTCCTTGAAGCGGATGGGCTTGCCGTCCTGGTACGCCTGCGAAACCGCCAAGGCGGGGACCCCGTGGCACGCGGCCTCGCGCGCGCCGGCCACCGTCCCGGAATACATGATGTCGTCGCCGAGGTTGGCGCCGTGGTTGATCCCCGAGATCACCAGGTCGGGCATCTGCACGTACAGGCGCCCGAGGGCGAAGATCACGCAGTCGGCCGGGGTCCCGGCCAGGGTGTAGCGGTCGGGCTTGATTTCGCGGAAGTCCAGGGGGGAGCGCAGCGTGAGGCCGTGGCTGACGGCGCTCCGTTCCCGGTCCGGGGCGACGACGGTGATATGGGCAAGTCCCTGCAAGGCTTCCTCGAGGACCCGGAGCCCCTCCGCGTCGATGCCGTCGTCATTGGTCAGTAGGATGGATTTCACAGCGAAAAAAGGGATTTAATAAAAACAGAAATGGTCGGGACGAGTGGATTTGAACCACCGACCACACGCACCCCAAGCGTGTGCGCTACCAGGCTGCGCTACGTCCCGACTCCAAATTGAGGTTATCATTCGCGATCGAGCAAAGTCAATATGTTCCGAAGCTCCGACTGCACCCGCTTGAGGCGGTCCGAACTCAGCTCTGCCTTGGCCTCCCCGACCGGCGGTTCGGCCGGCGCCTGCGGGATTTTTTCCTTACGGGAGGGGCGGGCGGCGGAGGGCTCCTTCGGCCGGGTGACGGGGCGGGCGCCCAGGCGTTTGCGGGCTCCCGCGATCGTGTAGCCCTCTTCGTAAAGGAGCCTGCGGATCACGAGCAGCAGCTCGATGTCCCGGGGGCGGTAGGTGCGGTGGCCCGACCGGCTCTTGGGGGGCGCCAGCGAGGAAAACTCCGTTTCCCAAAAACGGAGCACGTGGGCCGGAACGCCCACGATCTCGCACACTTCCCCGATTTTGTAATACAGCTTGTTAGGTACGAACTCCATGTCCTCAGACCGATTTCAGGCGTTTCGACGGTTTGAACTTGATCGAATTCCTGCCCGGGATGATCACGGGCTCCCCCGTCCGGGGATTCACCCCCTTCTTGGCCTTGCGCCGCATCACGTTGAAGCATCCGAACCCGCTGAGCAGGACCTTCTCCCCCCGCGCCAGCCGGCTTTTGATGACCTCCAGGATGAAGTCTACAATCTTCTGGGACTCAACGTAAGACAATCCGCCGTGCACTTCATGAATTCTTTTACTGAGATCGCTTTTGTTCATTTTAGGAGGTCTTTGCATTCCGGCGCCTGGGCGCCTTGGTGCGCTGTTGAATTCGAACCGGGGCCGCGAAGAACCCGAACCGGTCGCGGATCCGGTTTACCAGGTATCGCTCCGTCGAAAAATGGAGCTTTTGGCGCCCGGAGCAGAAAACGACGAAGGTGGGCGGATCGGAGCGCGCCTGGGTGATGTAACGGATCCCCAGCTTCTGGTTCGGATTGCTCGAGGCGAACCGGTCAGCCAGGTCCGGGACGAACAGGTTGTTGAGCGTTCCGGTCGGGACCCGCACCTTGCGCGCCGCGTAAGCCCGGTCGAGCAGCTCGAAGATCTTCGACACCCGCTGGCCGGTCACCGCGGACACCGTGATGATGGGGGCGAAGGCGAGGTATTTCATCCGCCGCTCGATCGATTCGCGGAAGGTTTGGAGCGTGTGGGTGTCCTTCCCCTCGACGAGGTCCCACTTGTTGAGGACGATGATGACCGAGCAGCCCGCCTCCAGGGCATACCCGCCGATGGCGGCGTCGAGCTTGGTCACCCCTTCGTCGGCGTCGACGAGGAGCAGGGCGACATCGGCGTCCTTGAGGCTCTTCTGGGCCATGACCACGCTGATCTTTTCGGCCAGCCCCTCGGTCTTCCCCTTGCGCCGGATTCCGGCGGTGTCGACGAGGCGGTAGCGCTTCCCCTCCCGCAGCAACAGGGTGTCCACGGCGTCGCGCGTCGTGCCGGGGATGTCGGTCACGATCGAGCGCTCGAACCCGAGCAGCCGGTTGACCAGCGACGACTTTCCCACGTTGGGCCGCCCCACCACCGCGATCCGCATCTCCTCTTCCGCGGCCGGTTCCTCGGGCGCCGCGCCGGCGCGCTCCATGATGGCGTCGAGGAGAGCGCCCAAGCCGCGCGAGTGCTCGGCCGAAACCGGGAACACCCCCGCGGTGCCGAAGGCGTAAAAGGGGGCGGCGTAGGCCTCCAGTTCCGGCCCGTCGATCTTGTTGACGACCGTGAAGACGGGCTTGCCCGTCTTGCGCATCATCGGGAGCAGCTGCTCGTCCAGGGGGGTGACCCCCGCCCGGCCGTCCACCACCAAAAGCACCAACGCCGATTCGCGGATGGCTGCCTCCGCCTGCCGGAGGATTTCCTCCGGAATGACGTCCTGGGAGTCGGGAATCACCCCCCCGGTGTCCAGGACCGACACCGCCTTCTCCCCCCTGCGGGCCACGCCGTAGATGCGGTCGCGCGTGATTCCCGGCTCATCCCCCACGATGGAGCGGCGGGAGCCGCAAAGCCTGTTGAACAGGGTGGATTTGCCCACATTGGGCCGACCGACGATGGCAACCTGGTACATAGATGCTTCACTCTTCCCGCTTTCCCGGCGGAAAAACGCTGAACCGCTCAATCTACGATATCCGTACACTATAACCGAAAGGCCCCCGGGGAGGCCATAGCTCAGTGCCCCCCGCAACCCCGCCCTAACTCCCGGGGACGGCCGAAGGAGGGACCGTCAGCGGGAGGACCAGGGGGGACAGGCCGACCTCGAGGGGGAGCCGGCCTGCCAGTTCCCCGTCGGTCTCCACCAGAACCTCCGCCGGACCTTCGATGCACGCGCTCCGGGTCCGGACCCTGAGGACCCAGTCCCTCTCGGCCGCCACCCCGAGCAACGCCTGGAGGAGAAAGAGGACCAGCCCGGCGCGGTGCACCCCCTGGATGAGCAGCAGGTCGAGCAGCCCGTCCTGCATGTCGGCCCCGGGGCAGAAGAGGAGCCCCCCGCCGTAGCTCTTGGCGTTGCAGACAAGGCAGCTGGTCACCCGCCGAACGCCGGCGTCGGAATCCACCTCGAACTCGGGAAACCCGTAGCGGCAGAGGCACTCGGCCACGGCCACCACGTAGGCTCCTATCCCCATGACCGACTTCAGCCGCGGGCGCATCCGGGCGACCGCGCAGGCATCGAAGCCGATCCCGGCGACAAAGAGGAACCGGCGGTCGGAACCCCGGCGCAACTCCCCCAGGTCCACCCGCCGGACACGCAGGTCGAGCGCGACGCCGAGAGCCCGGACCGGATCGAGGGGGAGCCCCAGCTCCCGCGCCATGACGTTGGCCGTCCCCCCGGGGAGGATCGCCAGCGGGAAAGGCGGGGGGGAGGGGAGACAGGAGACCACTTCGTTGATCGTGCCGTCGCCGCCGCATACGGCCAAAAGGTCGGGGGGATCGTCCAGCAGGCCGAGCGCCAGCGCCCCGGCGTGCAGCCGGTCCCTGGTTAGGAGCAGGGTGGGCTCCCAATCGGGACGGTTCCACCGCCCAAGCGCCCGGCGGATCCGCCTGCATGCCCGTCCGCCGCCGGCGGCGGGGTTGGCGATGATCGTCACCCTCATCGTGAACCCGCACTCGAATAGTGTTGAGGCCGTCCCGGGAAAGGAAGGTCAGCGGCCGAGGGGAACCGTCAGGCCGGCGGAAAGCTCCAGCATGTCAAGAGTGTTCGAGACCACCCCGGCCCGGATGCCGCGCACGTCCAGCCTCAATCCCAGCGGGCCGAACACGCGCGGCACTTTCACGCCGCCGCCGTAGTTGAAGGCAAACCGGGTCCCGACCGGCGTCGGCCCGTCCCCGTACTGCCCGAGCAGGCCCACCCCCGCGGTTAGAAACGGGACCGCGCGCCACGTCCGCATGGGGAAACCCAAGACCAGGTTGCCGCTATAGGCCGCGCCCCGGGTGTCACCCCCCGAGGATCCGCCCGACGGGTAGAGGTAATCGGAACTGAAGGCCAGGGTATGTTCCATCCCGAAGCCGGGGACGAAATCGGCATGGAACCGGAATCCGTACACGGGACTGTTGTCCAGGCCGGTTGCCACGTCCTCGACTTCGATCGTCCCGGGCATGACGCTCCCCAGGAACAGGGAGAGATCGGCCGCCGGCAGGGACCCGGCCAGCAGGAGCACCGCCAGCGCCCATCCCCCCATCCGTGTCATTCCGCCCATGCTCCCCTTCCCGTCAATGCCCGGCGTGGCTCCGGCTAGCTGCCGGGATCCGGCTCGAGCGCCGCCTGTCTCGTGTCAACGTCCGCCAGCTGCAGCTGTGCCAGCAGCAACTCGCACTGTTCGCTGAACTGGGCCATGCGGTCGGCCCCGACCGGTTTGCCGGGCGGGAACGCCACCTTGACCGGGTTGACCGCCTTCCCGTTTTTCCAGACCCGGAAATCGAGGTGGGGGCCGGTCGAGATCCCCGTGGACCCGACGTTACCGATGATGTCCCCCTGGCTGACGCGCGCACCGGTCTTCACCCTGATCTTCGAAAGGTGCAGGTAGGCGGTTTCGTATCCCCCCGTGTGCCGGATCCGGACCATGTTCCCGTTCCCCCCCTTGCGCCCCGCGAAAGTGACGGTTCCGCTTCCGACCGCCTGGACCGGGGTCCCCGTCGGCGCAGCATAGTCAACCCCCAGGTGGGGGCGCACGACTTTCAGCACCGGGTGCCGCCGGGCCATGGAAAAGCGCGAAGTGATGCGGATAACCTTGAGCGGGGCCTTGAGGAAGGAGCGTTTCATTGCCCTGCCGTCGGGCGCGTAATAGGCCGGCTTGCCGTTCTCATCATCGAACCGGACGCCGGTATAGCTCTTCCCCCCCGCCGTCATCGTCGCGGCCAGGATCGGGCCGTTCCGGGAAAACTCGCCATCGAGGTATTTCTGCTCGACCAGCAGCTCGAACGCGTCTCCCTTCTGGATATCGGTGTTGAAATCGATGTCCGAGCCGAAGATCTCCACCAGCTCCATCGCCAGGTCGTATCCTCCCCCCGCACCCACGACCGCGGCGAAAAGGGAGGAATCGATCGTGCCGTCGATGCGCACACGCTTGGTGTCGAACTGGTACTCCTTCATCTCCGGCACGAAGCGCCCCTCGGTCCCGTCGCGGTAAACGGTGAGGTAGTGGTCGCCGTCGACCGGGTAGCGGAAGTCGTGGAATTCTCCGTTTTCGGTGAAATAGATCCAGTACAGCTCACGCGCGCGCACCTTGGCGAGGTTGTACACGGGGCGGGCGGCTTCGATGATCTGGTGCACAGTTTCGGGCGTGAGCCCCTGGTGCAACAACACCTCGTTGACGGTCTGGTTCTTTTCGAAACTCCCGACGATTTCCCGCAGGCGCGGGGGCTCGGGCTCGGCCGGGACCTGCTCCACGGCGGCGACGGAATCGGTCCCATCGTGCGACGTCCTCAGGCTGTACTGGCGCCACATGGCAACCGACAGCCCCAGAACCAGGAGAAGGGCGATCCCTCCCGCGTTGCGGCAATACCTCCCGAACCCCGAATCAGCCACCATCAGAACCGTCTCCCTCCTGCGCAAAAACTTACCCGCCTACAACTGCAGGCCGAATTTCTCCCCCAACCGCCGCTCCACCCCCCCGGGGACGAATTCCTTGATCGACCCCCCGTGCTGGGCGATCTCCCTGACCAGCCTGGAACTGAGAAACGAATACGATTCCGCCGGTATCATGAACACGGTTTCCATCCGGTTGGAGAGGCGCCGGTTCATCAGGGCCATCTGCAGCTCGTACTCGTAATCGGAGACCGCCCGGATGCCCCGGATGATGATCGAGGCCCCGACCTGCCCGGCGAAATCGACCAGCAGTCCGGAAAAGGCGACGACACTGACATTGTCGAGCCCCTGGACCACCTCCTCGAGCATTTCCATCCGTTCCTTGACCGTGAAGAGCGGCGCCTTTTCCATGTTTTTCAGGATGGCGACGATGACCTTGTCGAAAAGCTTGGCGCTTCTCTGGATCAGGTCGATGTGACCATTGGTGACGGGGTCGAAGGATCCGGGATATACGGCACGAGTTTCCATGACAGTCGCTCAGGTCAATACAAAACAAGTCCGGATTATAGTGGCAACCCTTCCGGAAATGCAATACATCGTTCCAGTTCCGCGACAATATCTCCCAGGATCCGTGACAGGTGCGCGGGGTCGTCGCTATCTGCGATCCCCCGGAGCGACTCGAGCGCCCCGGACCCCGTAAAGGAATTTATCGCCCGATCTTCCCGGGAAGCGCGCATTTTCTTCAGCACTCGTCCCAGTCTTTCATCCGTATCCAGGTAGCGCCGCATCACCGCCGGGGGAGTCGATCGGCGGCCGGCGGCGGCGGCGACGGCCAGCCTCGTGCGGGCCGACTGCAGGGCCAGCACCAGTTCCGCCCGGGGGTTGTTCGCTGCGCACCTGTGATTCACGGCCCCCCCATTTTTTCTGAAATACCCTTCCGGCTGGAGAAACAATAGGAGCGTCACACGCGCCCCTTTACTAACGGTCTCCTGTCGGTTTGAGCCAAAAAAAATGACCGAAGACACCCCCGCAACGAACCTGCGCTCCTCGCTGGAAACCCTATTCACCCGGAACGGGGAGAAGTGGCGCCGGTTCGTCATGACCATCGTGAAAAACCGGGAAGATGCCGAAGACGTCCTCCAGGAAGCGATCCAGCGGGTGCTCATACGCAACCGTCCCCTTCCCAGCCAGGACCAGGTCAGGATGTACCTCAACCGGGCCATCGGCAACGCCGCACTCGAATTCTACAACACCCGGATGCGGGAACGACGCAGGCTCCTCCCCATCCAGGAGCAGCTGGTCCGGCAGGCGCAGATAGAAGGCCCGGACGCGCTGATGGAGGAGAGCGAGCGCCGGGCCCGGAAGGAATACCTGCTGAAGATCCTGCGCCGGGAACTCCGCAGGCTGCCGGAAAAACAGCTCCAGGCGCTGCGCCTGACCCTGCTCGACCGGCGCGGCTTGTCGATCCGGGACGCCGGCGCCGCCCACGGGATTCCCTATTCCACCCTCCGGCACCGGAGCCGCCAGGGGCTGAAGAGCATGCGCCGGCGCCTCGAGCGCGCTCTCGAGGCGCGCGCGGCCGGGGACGGGAGCGGGCTCAGGCCGAGGGGAGCGGGGCGGCCGCGTAAAAACTGAGACAGTGATCCCCCTGGCGCACCAGGCGCGTGCTGGCGAAACCGTCCCCCGCTGCAGGCGGCGGCGTCCGGAACTGGTGTTCGATGATGACCCATGCGCCCGCCCGGGCGAGCCCGCGGCCGAAGGCCAGCGTCAACAGGTCGCCGTACGGTTCCCAGTCATATGGCGGGTCGAAGTAGAGGATGTCAGCCGCGAAGCCCTGCCGCGCAAGGAAGCGCAGGGCGGCAAAAATGTCCTGCTCCACGATACGGGCGCCGGCGGCGATGCCGCAGGTGCCCAGGTTCCGGCGGATCAGCCGGGAACCGGCGGGCGATTTCTCGATGAAGACGACCTCGCGCGCCCCCCGGCTGAGCGCCTCGATCCCGATGGCGCCCGTGCCGCCGAAGGCGTCGAGCACAACGGCCCCGGGAATCCGCGGGGCGAGGATATTGAACAGGGTCTCCTTGAGCCGGTCGCCGGTGGGACGGATTTCCAGCCCCTGGGGTCCCCTGAGCCGCCTGCCGCGATATTTTCCCGCAATGACCCGCACAGCACCCGCCCATCCGCGCCCGGCACACCTCCGCAGGGCGCAAATTGCCAATGATCGGCCCCCTTCCGCCCGCCGTCAACCGCAATTTTTAGCTCAGCGCCGGGCCGAAATGCTCCTTCCATCGCTCGCGGATCATCCCGGCGATGCGGCGGCTTTCCGCGTCGGGCCGCCGCAGCAGCCCCGCCACGAACCGTTCGGCCTCCACCCGGGCGATTTCGAGCGCCCGGCGGTCGCGGAGCAGGTTGGCGTAGCGGAAGGCGGGGATCCCCGACTGCCGGGTGCCGATCATCTCCCCCGGCCCCCGCAGTTCCAGGTCCGTTTCGGCGATCCGGAAGCCGTCGTTGGTCTCGCACAGGATGTCCATGCGCCGCCGGGCTTCGCCCCCTGGGCCCGCGTCGCCGACCAGGATGCATTCCGACCGGTCGGCCCCGCGCCCGACCCGCCCCCGCAGCTGGTGCAGCTGCGCCAACCCGAAGCGCTCGGCGTGCTCGATGACCATCAGGGTGGCATTCGGGACATCGACCCCCACCTCGATCACGGTGGTCGCGACCAGGATCCGGATCTCCCCCGCGGCAAAGGCGCGCATGGTCTCCTCCTTCTCCTCCCCCTTCATCCGGCCGTGCAGCAACCCGACGCGGACGCGGGGGAAACGGCCGCCGAGTTCGCCGGCCGCTTCGGTTGCGGCGCGCAGATCGCTCCTTTCGGTCTCCTCGACCAGGGGGTAGACCACGTAGGCCTGGTGTCCCTCCCGCACCGTCCTTTCGATCGCCGCAAGCGCCCGCGGGCGCTCCCCGGGCTCGAGCCAGGAGGTGGCGACCGGCTGGCGGCCCGGCGGCAATTCGTCGATGACCGACACGTCCAGGTCGCCGTACAGGGTCAAGGCAAGGGAGCGGGGGATGGGGGTGGCCGTCATCACCAGCACGTCCGGCCGCCGGCCCTTCTCCCGGAGCAGGTTCCGCTCCACGACGCCGAAGCGGTGCTGCTCGTCGATCACGGCAAGCGCCAGGCGCTGGAACCGGACCGATTCCTGCACCAGGGCGTGGGTGCCGATGGCGATCCGGGTTTCCCCCCGTTCGAGCCGCTCCTGCGCCAGCCGCTTCTCCTTCGACCGGAGGCTCCCCTTGAACAGATCGATCCGGTAGCCCAGGGGCTCCAGCAGCCTGCGGAAGGAGTAGAAATGCTGCTCGGCCAGGATCTCCGTCGGCGCCATCACCGCGGCCTGGTACCCGTTTTCCACCGCGATGACGGCGGCCTGGGCCGCCACGATCGTCTTGCCCGAACCCACGTCTCCCTGCAGCAGCCGCCTCATGGGATGGGGCGAACCGAGATCGGCCGCTATCTCCCCGAGCGCCCGCTTCTGGGCCTCGGTGGGATGAAAGGGGAGGATCTTCTTGAGCGCCGTCCTGACCCGGTCGTCCAGGCGGATGGTGTGCTCCTTCACCTGCCGCACCCTCCCCTCGCGCACCATGCGGATCGCAACCTGGAGGTTGAAAAGCTCCTCGAAAATCATCCGCTTGTGCGCAGGGGAAGAGCCGGAGTTGTACCGCGCCAGTTCCCTGTCCCTCTCCTCGGGGCGCCGGAAACGGAATTCGGGAAAATGGAGCTGCCGGACGGCCGCGCCCTTCTCCGGCAGGCGCAGTTTCCGCGCCAGCCCGGCGGGGATCCCGTCCGGGATCTCCCGGGGGAGGCCCGTGACCACCTCGTGGAGGATTTGCCGGAGGGTGCGCGTCTTCAGGTCCCCCAGCCTGCGGTAGACCGGGACGACACGCCCGGAATGGATCCCCTCCCCATCTTCGTTCAGGATTTCACACTCCGGGTTCACGACGACCAGGGCGCCGCGCGCGTAGGGGTCCCGTTTCACCTGGCCGTAGAGCACCATCCGGACCCCGGGCTGGTAGACCCGCCGGAGGTAGGGCTGGTTGAAGAACTTGACCCGCACGGTGCCCCGTTCGTCCCGGACCAGCAGCTCGAAAACCGAAAACCCGCGGCGGCGGCCGGAGACACCCCTCACGCTGCATACCTCCCCCCGGAGGAGGACCCACTCCTCCGGCCGGAGGCCCACGGTGGACCGGAACCGGGTCCGGTCCTCGTAGCGGAAGGGAACGTGGTGGAGCAGGTCGCCGACGGTCCGGATCCCGTGGGCCGCGAGGATTTCAGAGCGCCGCGGACCGATCCCCTTGAGAAACTGGACCGGGGTATCCATGCTTCGGGGTTCTCCGGGCTTGGTCGTCTGCATAGGCAACGGGTTCCAGCATACCCCCTCCCGCATGACGGCGCAAGCGCCCGAACCGGGCGGGGGACAAGCGGCGGTTGCATCGGCGGGGGCGCATCCTGTATTTTATAGGGATGACAAAGCGGAACCGGATCATCGCCGTGCTGGGACTTTGCATCCTGGTCCTGGCGGCCTCCGCCTGCGGCAAGAAGCAGTTGAACCCAGGCTCGGCCGCGGCCCGCATCGCCAAGACCCCCCAGCTGGCCCTCCAGAAGGAAGACGTGGAAATCGTGAAGGTAACCCAGGTTTCGGGATCCGAAGCCGTGGTCGAAACCAAGCTCCAGGCCGCGTTCCGGATGGAGCGCCGCGACGGAGAGTGGAGGGTGCGCGAACTCCGCCTGGGGCACGGCCAGTGGGAGAGAATCGAGGATCTGGCGGCCGCCCTCGACAGGGTCAAGGGGGAGGAAACCGCCCGAATGCTGGATCGGGTCGCCGAGGGGATCGCGCTCTACCGCCGTGCCCACGGCCGAATGCCCGACTTCGATGGCTACGTGGCGCTTTCGGACCTGCTCACGCCCGATTACGTCACCCCCCTGATTCGGCTCGATTCCTGGCGCCGTCCCCTGGCCGCCCTGAAAACGGAATCGGGCGCCATCCTGCTCCGCTCCGCCGGCCCCGACGGGCGCCACTCCACTCCGGATGACATCCAGAAAACGGTACCCTAGCCTGCGGGACTACACGTTTTTCAGGATGTGACCTAGCTTTTCCTTTTTGACCTTGAGGTAAGGGCGGGAAATGGTACTGGGAGTGATTTCCAGGGGGAGGCGCCGTTCGACTCGGACCCCCTCCTGCTCGAGCCCCTGGACCTTCTCGGGATTGTTTGACAGCAGGTGGATGCGGGTGGCGCCCAGGTACTTCAGGATTTCCGCCGGCAACCGGTAGTCGCGCAGATCCGCCTCGAACCCGAGCGACAGGTTCGCCGCCACGGTGTCGAGCCCCTGGTCCTGCAACTCGTAGGCATAGATCTTGTTGATCAGACCGATCCCCCGCCCTTCCTTCTGCTGGTAGACGAGGACACCCGTCCCCGACCGGGCGATCAGTTCCATCGCCGCCGCCAGTTGCTCGCCGCAATCGCAGCGGCGCGAGGAGAAGACATCCCCGGTCAGGCATTGGGAATGAATGCGGACCAGGGTGATGGCGTCCGGCTTGGGAGTCCCCACGACCAGCGCGACGGCTTCCTCGCCCGTGTCCGGGTCGCGGAAGCCGTAGATGATAAACTCCCCGTACCGCGTGGGGAGTTGGGCTCGAGGTACTCTTTCAAAAATCATCGCGCCAATCGTACGGTCCGGCGGCGGAAGGCCGCCCGGCCAAATCCGGGCTACTTTTCCTTCTTCTCGCCTTCGGCGGCAGCCTTTTTGGGAAGTTTCTTCCCCTTCTTCCCCTCATCCTTGCCGGCGACCTTGAATTCGCTGCCGACCAGTTCGATCCTCGCCTTCTGGGCGCCGTCCCCGTCGCGGAATCCCAGGCGGATGATACGGGTGTATCCCCCCGGCCTCTCCGCAAACCTGGGACCCAGGGTCGAGAACAGCTTCGACACCACCGCCGGGTCCTTGACGAAAGCCGCCGCCCGCCGGCGGTCGTGCAGCGAGCCGTGCCGGCCCAAGGTGATCATCTTCTCCGCGATGGGGCGCACCGCCTTGGCCCGATCCAGGGTGGTCACCATGCACTCCTTGTCCAGGAGCGAGGTGACCATATTGCGGAACATCATCAAGCGATGCGCGGTCTTCCGCCCCAGTTTCTTCCCACCCACACGATGTCTCATGAATCCCTTCTCCGATCTGCTTCCGGACTTCCGGTCATTTCACCCTGGGATCAGGAACCGGCTTGCCCTCCAAATCAAATTTCATTCCGAACGACAGGTTCATTGCAGCGAGGATTTCCTTCATCTCGTTCAGGGACTTGCGCCCGAAATTCTTCGTCTTCAACATCTCGGCCTCGGTCTTCTGGACCAGTTCGCCGATCGTCTTGATATCGGCGTTCTTGAGGCAGTTGTAGGAACGAACCGAAAGCTCCAGCTCTTCAACCGAGCGCTTCAGGTTTTCGTACATCCGGATTGTTTCGGTATCCTCCTCCGGCTCCTCCTCCTCCGGCCTCTCCTCGAAGTTGATGAAGATGAACATGTGATCCTTGACGATCTTCGCAGCCTGCCCGATGGCGTCCTGGGGCCGGATGCACCCGTTGGTCCACACGTCCAGCACCAGCTTGTCGTAGTCCGTCGTCTGTCCCAGCCGGGCGGCCTCGACCGAATAATTGACCTTCCTGATCGGCGAGTGCACGCTGTCGAGGGGGATGTAGCCCAGGGGGAGGTCCTCCTCGAAATTTTCGTCCGCCTGGACGTAGCCCCGCCCCTTCTTGACCCGCATCTCTATCTTGAGCCGCCCCCCTTCTCCGATGGTGGCGATATGCACGCTGGGATCAAGGATCTCCACGTCCGGATCGGATGCGATGTTGGCGGAGGTGACCGTTCCCACCTCGTCCGATTCCAGCGTGATGGTCTTCGGGTGGTCGACGTGGAGCCTGAGCGGAACCTGCTTGAGGTTCATGATGATATTGGTCGCGTCCTCCTTGACGTTGGGGATAGGCGTGAACTCGTGAAGCACTCCCTCGATCTTCACGGCCGTGATCGCCGCCCCCTCGATGGAGGAGAGCAGCACCCTGCGCAGCGCGTTCCCGATCGTCGTGCCGAACCCTCTTTCGAACGGCTGGGCGTAGAAATGCCCATAAGTCGGACTCAGGGTATCAAGATCGCAGATCAGCCTTTTGGGCTTCTGAAAAGCTCTAGTCATAATATTATATTCCCCTTACCGGATCTCTCCCTTACTTCGAATAGAGTTCCACGATCAGCTGTTCGTCGATGGGCATCTGGATGTCTTCGCGCTTGGGCAAAGCGACCACGGTCCCCTTGAGGGCGTCGGCATCCAGGGTGAGCCAGGCCGGGACACCCCCGCGCCCGCTGATCGTCGCGACCGAATCCAGCACCTGCTGGTTCTTCCGCATGCGCTCAACGAGCGAGATCGTATCCCCGACGCTGACCGGCGCCGAGACGATATCGACCTTTTTCCCGTTCACCTGGATGTGCCCGTGCGTAACCAACTGCCGCGCCTGATCCCGGGAAGGGGCCATGCCGAGGCGGTGCACGACGTTGTCGAGCCTCCGCTCCAGCATCATCAGCAGGTTCTCACCGGTGACCCCCTTCATCTTGTCGGCCTTGGCGAAATAATTCGCAAACTGCTTCTCCAGGACCCGGTAGATGCGCTTCACCTTCTGCTTTTCGCGCAGCTGCACTCCGTATCCGGCCGTTCTGGGGGGGCGTCGACTGTGGCCGTGCTGCCCCGGGGGGAAATTCCGTTTTTCAACGGCGCAGGTATCCCTGAAGCAGCGGTCGCCCTTTAGGAAAAGCTTCGTTCCCTCTCGTCGGCACAGCCGGCATTTTGCGTCACGGTATCTAGCCAATTCCTGATCTCCTTCTTTTATGCAGCCTTTGCGCTACCTGTTCCATCCCCAATCGGCAATCCCGACCGTTACACCCTGCGCCGTTTGGGTGGGCGGCACCCGTTGTGCGGGATCGGGGTCAGGTCCCGGATCGCCTTGACCTCGAGCCCGGCGTTCTGCAGCGCCCGGATCGAGGATTCCCGCCCGGCCCCCGGTCCCTTCAAGCGTACCTGCAGGGTGCGCATACCATATTCCTTCAAGGCCGCCGCCACCGCCGAGGCGGCCTGCTGGGCGGCAAACGGGGTTCCTTTTCTCGACCCCTTGAACCCGGCGGCTCCGGCGCTCGAGGCGGCCAGCAGGTTGCCGTCCAAATCCGTGACGCTGATGATCGTGTTGTTGAAGGTCGCGAGGATGTGCGCCACGCCTGCAGGGACGGTGAGCTTTTCCCGCTTCTTCCCCGTCTTCTTCTTGCCCTTGCCCGTCCTCTTCGCTTTTACCTGTTTCTCTGCCATGAATAGCCCCCGGAAGCTCCTCTATTTTTTGCCCGCGATTCTGCGTGGTCCCTTGCGCGTTCGCGCGTTGGTATGCGTCCTCTGCCCACGAACCGGCAACCCGCGGCGGTGGCGCAGCCCCCGGTAGGAGCCGATTTCCATAAGCCGCTTGATATCCATGGAAACCGCCTTGCGCAGGTCTCCCTCGACCATCCCGTCGCGCTGGATGATGTTGCGGATCCGGACGGCTTCTTCCTCCGTCAGGTCCTTCACCTTGGTTCCCAGCTTGATTCCGGCTTCCTGGCAGATTTTGACCGCCCTGCTTTGACCGATGCCGTAGATATAGGTCAACCCGATCTGCACCTGCTTGTTCAGCGGCAGATCAACTCCTGCGATTCTGGCCAATGTAACCTCCCCTTAACCCTGGCGCTGCTTGTGCTTCGGGTTAGAGCACCGAATCTGAACCACTCTCTTGCGGCGCACAACCTTGCATTTTGCGCATATTTTCTTGACGGACGCCCTTACCTTCATTGTCGTAACCCTATGGAGTACAGGGTGTGCGGCCACACCCCTGGTTATTTATACCGATACACGATCCGTCCCCTGGTCAAATCGTAGGGGGACAGTTCCACCAGGATCTTGTCTCCCGGCAGGATTCGGATAAAATTCTTGCGCATCTTACCCGATATATGCGCCAGAACCAGATGTTTGTTTTCCAGCTCGACCCGGAACATGGCGTTCGGCAGTGTTTCCACCACCGTCCCCATAACCTCTATCGCATCCTCTTTGGGCATATTCCCGCTTCAATAGTGCGACCTGCCGCCGCAACCCGGCCACCCCCTACGGGGCCTAAAGGCTCGTTTGCAGCTTCAGATCAGTTCGTTCCCTGACAATATCGATAATATCGTCGAAAATCTCCTTTACCGATCTGTCCCCGTCGATCTCCACGTACACCCCCCGCTCCCGGTAGTACCGGATTACGGGCAGGGTCGTTTTGTGGTACACCTGCAACCGTTCGGCGATCACTTCTTCCGTGTCGTCCTTGCGCTGTACCAGGGGCACCCGGCACCGGCTGCACCGGCTGTTGACCGTCCCCGGCGCCAGGTTCTCGCTGTAGGTCCGGCCGCACCGCGGACAGGTCCAACGCGAGGACAGCCGTTTCATGAGGACGTGGTTCTCGACCAGGATCCCCAGCGTCAGGACCCGCACCCCCTCCCGTGCAAACAGCTCTCCCAGGAATTCCGCCTGGGGTATAGTCCGGGGGTAGCCGTCCAGGATGAACCCCTGCCGGCAATCCTCCCGCCGCAGCCTGTCGCTGACGATGGCATCGACCAGCTCGTCGGGAACCAGGCCCCCCGATTCCATGTATGCCCTGGCCCGCCGGCCCAACTCCGTCTGCTCTTTCTGCGCCCCCCTCAGCATGTCCCCCGTGGAGATGTGAGGGTAACCCAGCGCCTCGCCCAGCAGCTGTGCCTGCGTCCCCTTGCCGGCGCCCGGCGGCCCGAACATTATAATCGCTAATCGGAAGTTTGCCACAAATACCTATTGACGATCATAGCCTGCGATCCACGGCGGAATCATTTCCGTCAACGCTTCAACCGTCCATCGCGAACCGTCAATCCTTTCAGCCTCTTCTCCCCCGGATTCTCCCCTTTTTCATGAAGCCGTCGTAATGCCTCATGATCAGCTGCGACTCGATCTGCTGAATCGTGTCCATCGCGACTCCAACGACGATCAGAAGCGATGTCCCTCCAAAATAGAAAGTTACGCCTAATCCCGTCGTGACCCAACTCATCTGCATCGCGTTCAGCAGGTCATCCAGCTTGGGGCCGATCCATGGAATGGGTTGCACTTTAAAACCCGTCATCAGAAATTCCGGCAGCAGGCAGATCAGCACCAGGTAGACGGCGCCCGCAGCCGTAAGCCGGCTCAGGATCCTGTCGATGTATTCCGCGGTACGATGCCCGGGACGGATTCCCGGGATGTAGCCGCCGTATTTTCGGATATTGTCCGCCACTTCCATCGGGTTGAAGATGATGCTTACGTAAAAAAAGCAGAAAAAGATGATTCCCGCGCAGTACAGCAGGTTGTACAGCGGCATCCCCTGGCTCAGCTGTTCCGAAAGGCTGCGCATGAAGTCGTACGGCAAGACCGCCCCCAGGGTGGAGGGGATGGCCACGATCGAGGCGGCGAAGATCACCGGGATCACTCCGCCCGAGTTCACCTTCAGGGGGAGGTGGGTCGCCTGCCCGCCGTACACCCGCCGCCCGACCACCCGCTTGGCATACTGGACCGGGATCTTCCGCTGTCCCCGCTCGACGAAGACCACGGCGGCCACCACCAGCACCATGAACACCAGCAGGAAGATGGCCGTCAGGGGGGACCAGGTGCGCAACTCGACGACGTTGGTCCATATGAAGCCGATGGCCGACGGCAGGCCCACCACGATGCCGGCGAAGATGATCAGGCTGATGCCGTTGCCGATCCCCCGCTCGGTGATCTGCTCCCCGATCCACATGATAAAGGCCGTCCCCGTGGTCAGGGTGATCATCACCAGGAGCCGGAAGCCCCAGCCGGGCGACGTTACGATCTGCTCGCCCGAGCGCTCCAGGGCGACGGCGGTCATGAATCCCTGGAACAGGGTCAAAACCACCGTCAGGTAGCGCGTGTACTGCGTTATCTTCTTGCGCCCGAGTTCCCCCTCCTTGGAAAGCTTCTCCAGGTAGGGGACGACGACGGTGGCCAGCTGCAGGATGATCGAGGCCGTGATGTAGGGCATGATGCCCAGGGCGAAGATGCTGAAACGGCGCAGGGCGCCGCCCGAGAAGACATCCAGGAATCCGAAGATGGTGCCCGCATTGGACTGGAACAGCTGCTCCAGCGCCACATGGTTGATCCCCGGGGTCGGTATGAAGGCGCCCACACGGTACACGGCCAGCAGCCCCAGCATGTACAAGACCCGCTTGCGCAGGTCCGGAATGCTGAAGATGTTTTGGATCGAACTGAGAATTAGGCTTCGTTCTTCCGGCATCGTCTTTTTAGAACCCCAAAGGCCTCGAATTAAAGGCCCGAAGACTCCCCTGTTTCCCGATACAGAGCCGTCGGTTTAATTATTGAGCGATGACCTCGATCGTGCCGCCCGCGTTTTGAATCTTTTCCGCGGCGCCCTTGCTGAACTTGTGCGCCCTGATGTGCAGCGCATGCTTCAGCTCACCCGTCCCCAGGATCTTGACGTCCAGGTGGAAATTCCGGATGATCCCGTGCTGCCGCAACACGATCGGGTCGATTTTGGATCCCTCCTCGAACCCGGCGAGCTTTTCCAGGTTCACGCACGCATATTCCTTGCGGAAGATGTTGGTGAACCCACGCTTGGGCAGCCGGCGGTAGAGAGGCATCTGCCCGCCTTCGAACCCCGGACGCATGCTCGATCCCGACCGCGAATGCAGGCCGCCATGGCCACGGGTGGAGGTCTTGCCGTGTCCCGATCCCATGCCGCGTCCCACGCGCTTGCTCTTGCGGTTCGCCCCGGGGGCCGGTTTCAGTGTATTAATGCTCAACATAATCTTTGTCCCGCTCTCATGGGGCCTCCGGCCCCGGTTGCGTTAGTCCCGGCTTTCCAGGATCCTGACCAGGTGGGGCACCTGCGCCACCATCCCCCGGACGGCGGGCGTGTCCACACGCTCCACGACCTGGTTCAGACGCTTGAACCCCAGGCCCTTGATGATCAGCTTGTGTTTTCTGGGCGTCCCGATCGCACTGCGATAATAGAGGATTTTCATGGTGGCGCCCGGTTGCTCCGCTGCTTTCTTTTTCGATACCATCGCTTACAGTTCCTCGACCTGTCTGCCGCGCAGTTTGGCGATCTCGCTCGGCTCGCGCAGCCGTCTCAACCCGTCGAAGGTGGCCTTGACCACGTTGTGGGGGTTGGTAGTGCCCAGAGACTTCGTGAGAATATTGGAAATTCCAGCGGTTTCCAGCACCGCCCTAACCGGTCCGCCCGCAATGACGCCCGTCCCCTCGGAAGCCGGCTTGAGGATCACCCGCCCGGCTCCGAAGCGTCCCAGGATGAAGTGCGGAATGGTGCGCCCCTTGAGCGGCACGCGGATCATGTTCTTGCGCGCCTGCTCCACTCCCTTGCGGATCGCCTGAGGCACTTCCTTGGCTTTTCCCATTCCGTAGCCGACCATGCCGTTCTGGTCGCCCACAACCACGAGAGCGCTGAAACTCAGGTTCTTCCCCCCCTTGACCACCTTGGTCACGCGTTTGATGGAAACCACCTGGTCCTTCAGCTCCAGAGCATTCGGATCGTTCTTTTCCAAGCTTCCCCCTTGTCGGCGTGCGTCCGTCCGGGCGCCCGCCTCCCAGCTAAAATTTGAGTCCAGATTCCCGCGCCGCCTCGGCCAGCGCCTTGACCCGCCCGTGATAGAGGTATCCCCCGCGGTCGAAAACAACGTTTTCGATCCCCTTGGCCCGGGCCCGGTCCGCGATGGCCTTGCCCACCAGCTTGGAGGCCTCGATATTTCCCGCGTTCTTCAGATCCCCCCTGACGACCTTTTCAAGGGTGGAAGCGGCCACCAGCGTCCGCCCCTCGGTGTCATCGACTATCTGGGCGTAGACGTACCTGGAACTGCGATAGACGCAGAGCCGCGGGCGGCCGGGCCGGCCGGAAATCTTGCGCCGGATTCTCCTGTGAATCCTGCAGCGCTCGACGGAACGGTTGGTTGAAGAAATCATTACGCACCCTTCTTTCCGACCTTGAGCCGGACAGCCTCGGAGGCATACCGGAGTCCTTTACCCTTGTAGGCGTCAGGTTTGCGCAGCGATCGCATGTCCGCCGCCACCTGCCCTACCACCTGTTTGTCGGAACCGGAGATGACGATCGTGGCGACATAGTCCTGGATGGTCCGGTTCTGCTTCTCGACCTTGACGCTGATCCCCTGGGGAATCGGGAACTCGATCGGGTGAGAATACCCAAGCGAAAAGAGAACCGACTTGGGCCTGGCATCCACCTTGAAGCCGATTCCGACCACGTCCAGTTGCTTGGTAAACCCCTCGCTGACCCCCTGCACACAGTTGGCGGCCAGGCTCCGGGCCAGTCCATGATACCCCGGATAGGGTTTATCGTCGGAGGACCGGATGGCCGTCAGCGTATCCCCGTTCTGTTCAAAGCGTATTCCGGGCGGAATCGGGGCCGTCAGCTTGGCCAGTTTCCCTTCCACCTCGAGCTCGCGCTCGCGGATGGTCACCTTGACCCCGCTCGGCACGATGATCGGCTTTTTCCCTATTCGCGACATAACACACCTTCTGGTCGTTCGGGATCCGGACCCGCCACTTCGCGGGACCCCTCCCGCGCGGCTCCGGGATATCGAACCGTTAATTTAGCTTATGGCACAGAGCACTTCGCCGCCCAAACCCTTTTCCCGGGCCTGCTTGCCGGTCAACACCCCCTGGGAGGTGGACACGATGCAGATTCCCATCCCGCCCAGCACTTCCGGTATTTCGCCCTTGCCCGAGTAGACCCGGCACCCCGGCCGGCTCACCCGTTCGAGCGTCGTGATCACGGGGCTCCTCCCCGCCACGTAGCGCAACAGGATGCGGATCACACCCTGCTTGTCGTCCTCGGCAAGGCTGTAGTTGGCAATATACCCCTCTTCCTTCAAAATCCGGACGATTTCCAGTTTCAACCTGGACGAGGGGACATCCACGGTCTCATGCCGTGCCTTGCTGGCGTTTCGAATCCGCGTCAGGAGATCGGCAACGGGATCGGTCATTGTCATGATCAACTCCAACTCTTGATAAAATTGCGTGTGCTACCGCTCTACCAGCTCGACTTGGTCACCCCCGGAATTTCACCCGCGAGGGCCAGGCTCCGGAAACAAAGACGGCAGAGCTGGAATTTTCTATAATATCCTCGAGAACGTCCGCAACGCAGACAGCGGTTGTGAGCACGCACGGCGAACTTGGGCGTCCGCCTGGCTTTGGCTATCATACTGGTCTTGGCCACAGTAACTCCCGTCAGCAGTGTGAACCCGGGCCTCGCGGCCCGATTCTTGACTCCCTATTGCTGCCCCTTCTTTGCAAAGGGCATACCCATTACCTTCAAAAGTTCGAAAGCCTCGTTGTCGCTCTCGGCCGTTGTCACGATGGTGACGTTCATCCCGCGGGTCTTGTCCACCTTCCCGTAGTCGATCTCGGGAAAAATCAGCTGGTCGCGCAACCCCAGGGTGTAGTTCCCCCTGCCGTCGAAGGCCCGGGGGGACACGCCCCGGAAGTCCCGCACCCGCGGCAACGCGATGCTGACCAGGCGGTCGAAGAACTCGTACATCCGGTCGCCGCGCAGGGTGACGGTGACACCGATCGGCATCCCCTGCCGAAGCTTGAACGCCGCGATCGATTTCTTGGCCTTGGTGACCACCGGGCGCTGCCCCGTAATCGCCGCCAGCTCCTCCGCCGCCGTGTCCAGGATCTTGGCGTTGGCGATCGCCTCCCCCAGCCCCATGTTCACGTTGATCTTCACCAGCCGGGGCACCGCCATGATGTTCTTGTATCCGAACTGCTTCGTCAGGGCAGGTATGCCGTCCGTCCTATATACTTCCCGAAGTCTGCTCATGATCTGACCTTTCAACCCTCGTCATGCCCTATGCGTCGACAATCTCGTTGCAGTTCTTGCATACCCTGGCCTTGCGGCCGTCCGGGGTGACGCTTGTGCCCACCCGCGCATGCTTGCCGCACCGCTTGCAGACCACCATCAGGTTGGAGATGTGGATGGGCGCCTCCTTGGGCAGGATTCCCCCCTTCACATTCTTCTGCGGATTCGGGCGCGTATGCTTCTGGATGTAGTTGACTCCCTCGACCACGGCCCGCCCCTTGTCCCGGTAGACCTTGAGCACCTTGCCCGTCTTGCCCTGGTCCTTCCCGGACAGCACGTAAACCATGTCGTTTTTCTTTATGTGTACACTGGACATCGGATTCCGTCCCTTTCAACCTCTGCTAGAGCACCTCAGGCGCCAGCGAAACGATCTTTAAAAATTCCCTGTCCCTCAGTTCGCGACTGACCGGGCCGAAGACGCGGGTGCCGATCGGCTCCTTCTGATCATTGACCAGGACCGCCGCGTTATCGTCGAAACGGATATACGTGCCGTCCTTGCGCCGATACTCCTTGCGTGTCCGCACGATAACGGCCTTGACCACCTGCCCCTTCTTCACCGTGCCGTCCGGGGTGGCCTCCTTCACGCTGGCGGTGATGATGTCCCCAAGGCTGGCAACCCGACCCACCTGGTTGCCCACGGGGTGAATGCAGGAGATCCTGCGTGCCCCCGAATTGTCCGCCACATCCAAAATCGTCCTCATCTGTATCATGATGACCCTCTATCGATCGACGCTGCGAAAACCGTCCCTTCGTTACTCGACGCTCGGCGCGCTCACAATCACCTTCTCCACGCGCCATCTTTTCCGCGCGCTCAGGGGGCGCGTCTCGACGATGCGGACGCGGTCGCCCACCTTGCATGCACCCTGTTCGTCGTGCGCCAGGAATTTCGAGGTCTTCCGCTGGATCTTCTTGTACAGCCGATGCTGGACCAGCCGGTCCACGGCGACGGTGACCGTCTTCTGCATGGCCGTACTGGTTACGGTTCCCACCTGGCTCTTGCGGATTCCTCTCTTCTGTTCAGTCCCCATCATTCCCTCATTCGAACACCGCGTGACGCTTCGGAGGCCGCGCGTCACCCGTCGCCCGTCACTTGGTAAGTTCCATTTCCCTCAAAACCGTCTGGATGCGCGCAATGTCGCGCCGTACGCCCCTCATTTTGGGGCCGCTCTCCACTTGCCCGATCGCGGTCTGAAACCGGAGCCTAAGCAGTTGCTTGCGCAATTCCGATTCTTCCAGGAGCAGGTCTTCCCTGGACATGTCCCGCAGCTTGGAAGCCTTCATTACGCCTCCTTTCCAAACCGTTTGACGAATTTCACCTTGATGCCGAGCTTGTTGCCAGCCAGCCGCATGGCTTCCTGGGCCTGCTGCTCGGTCACTCCCTCCATCTCGTAGAGGATCTTGCCGGGGCGGACGACGGCCACCCATCCCTCCGGCGCCCCCTTCCCCTTCCCCATCCGGGTTTCAGCGGGCTTCTTGGTGACCGGCTTGTCCGGAAACATCCGGATCCATATCTTCCCGCCCCTCTTGACGAAACGGGTGATCGCGACGCGTCCCGCCTCGATCTGGCGGTCGCTGACCCAACCGACCTCCATGGCCTTCAGCCCGTATTCCCCGAAGGTGACCTCGCACCCGCGCCAGGCCTTGCCCCGCCGTTTCCCCTTCTGCTGCTTCCTGTATTTGACCTTCCTAGGCATCAACATGACTGATGGACTCCTCGATCCTACCGGGCCGCTTTTTCGGGCTTCTGCATATCAAATACTTCGCCCTTGTAAATCCACACCTTTACGCCGATGACCCCGTAGGTGGTACGGGCCTCGGCGAAACCGTAATCGATATCCGCCCGGAGCGTGTGCAGCGGCAGCTGACCGCTCAGGTACCATTCCGTGCGCGCAATTTCAGCGCCGTTGAGCCGGCCCGACACCCGGACCTTGATCCCCTTGGCGCCGAACCGCAGCGTGCCGTCCACCGCCCGCCGCATGGCCCGGCGGAAGGCGATTCGTTTCTCCAGCTGCTGCGCGATCCCTTCCGAGACGAGTTGGGCGTCCAGTTCCGGCTTGCTGACTTCCTGGATCTTCAGGTTGACATCCCTTCCGGTCAGCAGCTGTAGATCCTTCTTCAGCTTCTCGATCTCCGTCCCCTTCTTGCCCACGATGATGCCGGGGCGCGAAGTAAAAATGATGATCGTCAGCTTGTTGGCAGCCCGCTCCACCTCGATGCGGGAGATCCCCGCATGGGCGAACTTCTTCTTGAGACTGACTTTGAGCCGGAGGTCCTCATGAAGCAGCGCCCCGTAATCCTTGCGCGCAAACCATCGTGAACGCCATGTCCGGTTGATTCCCAGCCTGAAACCGAAAGGATGAACTTTCTGACCCACGGATGACCTCCCTACCCTTCCTCGATATCCTTGCCCTTGATGGTGATGCTGACGTGTTGGTAGTGCCGCTGCTGTCGGTATGCCCGGCCCATGGGCGCCGGCCGCACCCTGCGTCGCCACTTCGTCGGCCCGGTATCCACAACCGCGCGATGCACGATGAAGCTGTCCACGTCGGCGGCCGCATTTTTCTCCTTCGCGTTGGCTACGGCGGAGAGCAATACCTTCATGATCGGCTTGGCCGCCCGCTTGTTGGTGAAACGAAGTATGGCCAGCGCATCCTGGACATTTCTGCCGCGGATAAGGTCTATGACCAAGCGGGCTTTCTGGGGCGATCCCCTCAAGTATTTGCCTTTAGCAATAGCTTCCATAGTAGTAAACCGGGCAGTCCGGACGCACCGTCGGAATGTTCCGCCGACATTCGGTTCGCCCTGGATCCGCCTCCTTCCTCCCGTATGGTGACTGCTCTGTACTCCATCCGGCCAGCCTGCGGCCCGTACGCGCCGGGCCCGACCGCCCACTACCTCACCGAGGTGGTCTTTTCCGAGGCCTTGGTGGTGTGCCCCTTGAACACGCGCGTAGGGGCGAATTCCCCGAGCTTGTGGCTGACCATATTCTCGGAAATATAAATGGGAATGAACTTCTTGCCGTTGTGCACGGCCATCGTCATACCGACCATTTCCGGAGTGATCGTAGAGCGCCGGGACCAGGTCTTGATAACCGTCCGGCTGTCCGAGCCGGCCAAAGCTCTCACTTTAGTGAGCAAATGCTCGTCGACAAAAGGGCCTTTTTTGACTGATCTGGTCATGCTGCTCCCTATTTACCCCGGCGCTTGATGATAAAGCGCTGGGTGCGTTTATTGTTCCGGGTTTTGTAACCTTTCGTGGGCTGCCCCCATGGACTGACCGGGTGCCGGCCTCCCGAGGTCTTCCCTTCCCCTCCGCCATGCGGGTGATCGATCGGGTTCATCACCACCCCGCGGACCGTGGGTCGCCGGCCCAGCCAACGGGATCGTCCCGCCTTGCCGATGGAAACGTTTTCGTGGTTCAGGTTCCCCACCTGCCCGATGGTCGCGTAGCACTCCAGGTGCACCATCCGGGTCTCCCCGGAGGGCATCTTGATCTGCGCGTATCCCGCTTCCTTGGCCAGCAGCTGGCCCGCCGCTCCCGCCGAGCGCGCCATCTGTCCCCCCTTGCCCCTGCGGAGCTCGATGTTGTGGATCATCGTGCCCAGGGGGATGCTCTTCAGGGGAAGGGAGTTGCCCACCAGGATGTCGGCGCCCTCTCCCGCGATCACCGAGCTCCCCACCTCCAGGCCGTCCGGAGCGAGGATGTACCGCTTTTCCCCGTCGGCGTAGGCCAGCAGCGCGATCGTCGCGGAGCGGTTGGGATCGTATTCAAGCGCCACCACCTTCGCGGGGATATCCCGCTTGTCGCGCTTGAAATCGATGATGCGGTAGATCCTCTTGTGCCCGCCGCCCCGGTGCCGGATCGTCATCCGCCCCTTGTTGTTACGCCCGGAGATGCGATGCCGCCCTTCCGTCAGGCTCTTGAGCGGCCGCTTGGTCGAAAGCTTGCTCTTGTCGAGGCTCGTCTTGAACCGCACCGCGGGTGAAGTGGGATTGTATGTCTTTATGGCAGCCATGATTTTAGCCTAGCTCCTGCGTTATGCCGTCTCGGAAAATTCGATCATCTTTTCGCCCGCCTTGAGCGTGACGTAAGCCTTCTTCCAGTCCGACCGCCGCCCGACAAAGCGCCCCTGGCGCCGTTTCTTGCCGTGGAAGTTGGCCGTGCGCACGCTCTCGACCTTCACCTTGAAGATCTTCTCGACGGCGTCCCGGATCTCGATCTTGTTGGCGTCCCGCAAAACCCGAAACGCCACCGTGCGAAAGTTTTCCTTCAGCAGGGTGCTCTTCTCCGTAATAACGGGGAGCTGCAGTACGTATTCTCTCCGGTTCATCGGCTCAGTACCTCCTGGACCTTGAGGATGGATTCCTTGGAAAAGAGCAGCACGTTGCTGTTGACCACATCGTAGATGTTCACCCCCGTCCCGGGGACCAGCTTGACTCCGGGAAGGTTCCGCAGCGCCAGCATCAGGTTGCGGTCCCCGCTCGAATCGACAACCAGGATCCTCCCGGTAAAACCAAAGCCCTGGAGGATCTTGACAAACTCCTTCGTCTTGGGCCCCTCGAGCGGCATCGATTCGACCACCGTCAGGGAATTTCCGCGCAGCTTGGCCGACAGCGCCGAGCGCATCGCCCCGCGCAGTTTCTTGCGCGGAAAGCGGTAGCCGTAGTCCCTGGGCTTCGGTCCGTGGACCGTTCCGCCGTGCCGCCACAGGGGGCTGCGGGCGCTGCCGATGCGGGCGCGTCCGGTACCCTTCTGCCGCCACAGCTTCTTCCCGCTCCCTCTTACCTCGCCGCGAACCTTGGTGCTGGCCGTCCCGGCACGCAGGGAGTCGTTGTAGTGCTTCACCGCCTCCCAGATGAGGGGCTGATTGAATTCGGCCTTGAACACCTCGTCGGAAAGCTCGATCTTTCCGACCACCTCATTGGCAAGGTTTTTAACCTCGATTTCCGCCATTACCAACCTCTCGAATTTCGAATGCCGCCCGGCCCCCGGTGGGCCGGCGATCCGCCCGTCCTTAAGCCTTCCTGATTACGACGTAGCCGCCGTTGCGGCCCGGCACGGCCCCCTTCACCAGAAGGAGATTGTCCTGCTCCTCGACCCGCACGACCCGGAGATTCTGGACCGTCACCCTTTCGCTCCCCATGTGGCCCGCGGCGAGCTTCCCCGGAAAGATCCGGCCGGGGTAGGCGCTGGCCCCGATCGACCCGGGAGCGCGGTGAAACATGGAACCGTGGCTCCCGAAACCACCGCCGAAATGGTGGCGCTTGATCACGCCGGCGAAACCCTTCCCCTTGCTGGTCCCCCAGATGTCCACCTTGTCGTTCGCCCGGAAGACCTGGCCGACGAGGATCTGCGTCCCTACCTTCGGCGCCTCCTCGGCGCCCGCGGACCGGAACTCCTTCAGGACGCGGCAGGGCGGCACCTCCGCCTTCTTGAAGTGCCCGCCGCGGGGTTTATTCACCCGGGAAGGGCGTATGAATTCGACCAGGCCCAGCTGGAGCGCTTCGTAGCCGTCGGAATCCTTCGTTTTGGCCTGAACCACGACGCAGGGGCCGGCCTTGATCACCGTGACCGGGACCACGACCCCGTTCTCGTCGAACACCTGGGTCATGCCCATCTTAATTCCAATCAGTCCATCAACCATAATCGCACCCGGTTAGATTTCGGCGGAAAGCAGGCGGCTGTTTTCCGCCCCGCAGCCTCCCCGTTCGTTATCACGCAATGTCCTACTTGTGGTCCGTGCCGAAGGCCTTTATCTCGACGTCGATGGCCGCGGGCAGATCCAGCTTCATGAGAGCGTCCACGGTCTGCGGCGTGGGCTCGAGAATATCCACCAGCCGCTTGTGCGTCCGGATCTCGAACTGCTCCCGGGACTTCTTGTCCACGTGGGGCGAGCGCAAAACGCAGAACTTGTTCTTGACCGTGGGCAGGGGAATCGGCCCGGAAACACGGGAACCGGTCCGCTTTGCGATATCCACGATCTCAGAGGTGGACTGGTCCAGCACCCTGTAGTCGTAAGCCTTCAGCCTGATTCTTATTTTTTCGTTCAGCATGTCGTTCCGCTTACTCCAAAAGATCCGAAATGGTGCCGGCGCCCACGGTCCTGCCGCCTTCGCGGATCGCGAACCGCAAACCCTTTTCCATCGCTATCGGGGTGATCAGCTTGATGGTCAGCTGCACGTTGTCGCCGGGCATCACCATCTCCGTCCCCTCAGGAAGCTCCGCAACCCCGGTCACGTCGGTCGTACGGAAGTAAAACTGCGGACGGTAACCGTTGAAAAACGGCGTGTGACGACCACCCTCTTCCTTCGTCAACACATACGCCTGCGCCTTGAAATGCGTGTGAGGAGTGATGCTCCCCGGGGCCGCTATCACCTGCCCGCGCTCAACGTCCTTCTTGTCCGTACCCCGAAGCAGCAGACCAACGTTGTCTCCCGCCATCCCTTCGTCCAAAAGCTTCCGGAACATCTCAACGCCCGTCACCACACGCTTCACCGTCGGCTTGATCCCAACTATCTCGATCTCGTCACCAACGTGTACCTTCCCGCGCTCGATCCTCCCCGTCGCAACCGTCCCGCGACCGGATATCGTAAAAATATCTTCCACGGGCATCAGAAACGCCTTGTCAACCTCCCGCGTCGGCTCAGGCAGGTACTCGTCCACTGCCTTCATCAGCTCTACAATCTGCTGCTCCGCTTCCGCGTCCCCCTCGATCGCCTTCAGCGCGCTCCCACGAACCACCGGAGTGTCGTCCCCCGGAAATTCGTAAAACGACAGAAGCTCACGAACTTCCAGCTCAACCAGGTCCAGAAGCTCAGGGTCGTCAACCATGTCGCACTTGTTCAAAAACACAACCACGTACGGCACCCCCACCTGGCGCGCAAGCAGAATGTGCTCCCGTGTCTGCGGCATCGGCCCGTCCGCCGCCGATACCACCAGAATCGCCCCGTCCATCTGGGCGGCACCGGTGATCATGTTCTTGATGTAGTCCGCGTGCCCCGGGCAGTCTACGTGCGCATAGTGACGGTTCGCCGTGGAGTATTCCACGTGCGACGTCGCGATCGTGATCCCTCGTTCCTTCTCCTCGGGCGCGTTGTCGATCGAGTCGAAGGACCGCGCCGCGTTCGCCTTCGGGTCCAGCTTGTTCATCACCGTCGTGATCGCCGCGGTCAAGGTCGTCTTGCCGTGATCGATGTGCCCGATCGTGCCTATGTTGACGTGCGGTTTACTGCGATCAAATTTCTCCTTGGCCATATTTCCTCCGAACCTAGTTGACTGACGCCCTTCCGCGCATTTTCGTGATCACTTCCTCGCTGACCGTCTTGGGCGCCTCGTCGTAATGGGAGAAGTGCATCGAGTGCGTCGCCCGCCCCTGGGTCATCGATCGCAGATCGGTCGAATAGCCGAACATTTCCGAAAGCGGCACCTTGCATTGAATCACGGTCGAACCCAGCCGGTTTTCCGCCGCTTCGACCCGTCCCCTGCGGGAGTGCAGGTCCCCGGTCACGCTCCCCATGTGCTCTTCCGGAACCACGACCTCCACCCGCATCATCGGTTCGAGCAGGACGGGACGCGCCCGCTTCGCGGCATCCTTGAGAGCCATGGAACCGGCGATCTTGAACGCCATTTCCGAGGAATCCACCTCGTGGTAGGAGCCGTCCGTGAGCGTGACCTTCACGTCCACCATTTCGTAGCCAGCCAGCACGCCCGAGGTCAACGCCTCTCGAACGCCGTTCTCGACCGGGGAGATATATTCTCTCGGGATGGCCCCGCCCACGATCTCGTTGACGAACTCGAAGCCGCTTCCGGCCGCGGCGGGTTCCAGGATGATTCTAACATGCCCGTACTGCCCGCGCCCCCCGGTTTGACGCACGAATTTCCCTTCGGCCTCCGCGCGTTGCCGGATCGTCTCCCGGTACGCCACCTGCGGCTTGCCGATGTTGGCACCCACCCCGAACTCCCGGATCATCCGGTCCACCAGGATCTCCAGGTGCAGCTCCCCCATTCCCGAGAGGATCGTCTGGCCCGTATCCGGGTCGGTGTGCACCGTGAAGGTCGGATCCTCGCGCATCAGCTTGTCCAGCGAAAGCCCCAGCTTCTCCTGGTCGCTCTTGGTCTTCGGCTCCACGGCGACCGAAATCACCGGCGCCGGGAACTCGATGGCCTCGAGCACGACGGGATGCTGCCGATCGCAGATCGTGTCGCCGGTCGAGACGTTCTTGAGCCCGACGGCGGCGGCGATATCGCCGCTGTACACTTCCTTGATCTCCTCCCGCTTGTTGGCGTGCATCCTCAGGAGCCGCCCCACCCGTTCCACCGAATCCCGGGTGGAATTGTAGATCCCGCTCCCCGCCTGGAGCTTCCCCGAGTAGACCCGAAAGAAGGCCAGGTGCCCGACGAAGGGGTCGGTCATGATCTTGAAGATCAGGCCGGAGAAGGGCTCCGCGTCCGAAGCGCGCCTCACCGGCGGGGTCTCCCCCTCCCCGACGACGCCCGTCACCGGTGGAACGTCAAGCGGCGACGGGAGATAGGCGACAATGGCATCGAGCAGCTGCTGGATCCCCTTGTTCTTGAACGCCGCCCCGCACAGGACGGGCACGAACTGCAGCCCGATCGTCCCCTTGCGCAGGGCCCCCCGAAGATCCTCCTCCGTGACCGGCTCCCCCTCCAGGTACTTTTCCATCAACCCGTCGTCGGCCTCCGAGGCCGCCTCGATCATCTGGTCCCGGTAGGCGACCGCTTCCGCCTCGTACTCCGCCGGGATCTCCTCCACGTCGAAGTCCGCCCCGAGGGAATCGTCCTTGAAGATAAAAGCCTTTTTCGCGACCAGGTCGATGATGCCTCGAAACTCGTCCTCCTTGCCGAGAGGTATCTGCACCGCAACGGGCACCGTGTTCAACCGCGAGCGCATCATTTCCAGGACCCGGGGGAAGTTCGCGCCGACCCGGTCCATCTTGTTCACAAAACCGATGCGCGGCACGCGGTACTTGTCCGCCTGGCGCCACACCGTCTCCGATTGCGGCTCCACCCCTTCGACCGACCCGAAAATGCCCACGGCGCCGTCGAGCACCCGCAGGCTCCGCTCCACCTCGGCGGTGAAATCGACGTGCCCGGGCGTGTCTATGATGTTGACCCGGTGCTCCTTCCAGAAGCAGGTGGTGGCGGCAGAGGTGATGGTGATCCCGCGCTCCTGCTCCTGCTCCATCCAGTCCATGGTGGCGGTACCCTCGTGTACCTCGCCCAGCCTGTGCGTAATGCCGGTGTAATAGAGAATACGCTCCGTGGTCGTAGTCTTACCCGCATCGATGTGGGCCATGATGCCGATATTTCTGGTTCGTTCTAGGGATACCAAGCGTCCCACGGAGACAACCTCTTTTACTTGCGCCCGACAAGGCGCGAATTACCATCGATAATGGGCGAACGCCTTGTTGGCTTCCGCCATCCGGTGCGTGTCTTCCTTCTTCTTGATGGCGCCGCCGCGGTTGTTCGAGGCGTCCAGGATCTCGGCCGCCAGCCTCTCGCGCATGGTCTTTTCCCCGCGACTCCGGGCGTTCAGGATGATCCAGCGGATCGCCAGCGAGGTCCTGCGCTCCTGGGCGACCTCGACCGGCACCTGATAGGTCGCCCCACCCACGCGCCGTGACTTGACTTCGAGAACAGGCTTGACGTTGTCCATTGCCTTCCTGAAGATCTTGACCGGATCGTCCTTGGTCCTCTCCTTGACTATCTCGAGACTGCCGTAGAAAGTCCCCTCGGCAACGCTTTTCTTGCCCTTAACCATCATGCAGTTGACGAACTTGCTGATGAGGGTGCTTCCATAAATCGGGTCGGGCAGCGACTCTCTCTTCGGTACTTCTCTTCGCCTCGGCATACTTAAAGATTCTCCCAAGCTCTCGGATACTCAGCTGCGCGGAGTGAGGACGCCCGTCGATACCGAATCCCGTCGACCGCCCGAAGGAGCCGATTGGGAGACATGGTCGGGAGCGGATCGCTCACCCTGAAACAGTGATTATGAAGAAGTGATTAGCTTTTAGGTCGCTTGGCACCATACTTGGAACGGGATTTCTTGCGATCCTGAACTCCAACCGAATCCAGCGTCCCACGAACCACATGATACCGAACCCCGGGGAGGTCCTTGACACGTCCACCGCGAATCAACACGATGGAGTGTTCCTGCAGGTTGTGCCCGATTCCCGGGATGTAGGTCGTAACCTCGATCCCGTTGGTCAAACGGACACGCGCGACTTTTCGCAGAGCGGAGTTGGGCTTTTTGGGCGTAGACGTGTACACCCTCGTGCAAACTCCCCTCCGCTGGGGACTCCCCTGTAAAGCCGGACTCTTCGTCTTGTAACGAATCTTCTTTCGGCCAGATCTTACCAGCTGATTGAAGGTCGGCAAACTATGATCTCCTCATAAAAAGCAACACACGGCGGGAAAGACTCCACCATTACAGTATTTCCGAACCGTGACGGACACAGCGAAAAACCCGACGAATATAACAAACAGCCATAATCCTGTCAAGCAAAGGAAATACTTGGATATTCTTTTATTCCGGCGGGCCCGGGAATCCTCCCCATTCGCCCCGTCCCGGGAGGATATTTTTACATTTCCAGCGCCTTTTTCATCCGCCGGAGCCCTTCGACCAGCTTTTCCCGGGGACAGGCGAAATTCAGCCGGACAAAAAACTCCCCCCCCTTCCCGAAATCGGTCCCATCGTTGAGTGCCACTCTCCCCCGTTCGAGGAAGAATTCGGACATTTTTCCCGTCACCCCGGTCGCGGAACAATCAAGCCAGGCGAGGTAAGTGGCTTCCACCCGGCACATCCGGACCGACGGGAGCTCGCGCGGCAGGGCCTCGGCCAGGAAGTCCCGGTTGGCCCGCAGGTAGGCGAGCGCCTGGCCGAGCCACTCCTCCCCACCGGAGAGGGCCGCAAGCGCCGCCGTATGCCCCATGATGTTGACCCCCGGGACGATTCCGGCGCTCACCTCCATCCAGCGCCGCCGCAGCCGGAGGTTGGGGATCACGGCAAAACCGCAATCGAGCCCGGCGATGTTGTAGGTCTTGCTGGGCGCCATCAGGGTGACGGTCCGGTCCGCCACTTCCCGGTCGAGCGTGGCGATCGGAATATGGCGGTGGGGGGGGTAGAGGAGCTCGCAGTGGATTTCATCCGAACAGAGAACGAGGCGGTGACGGAGGCAGATTTCCGCCATCCTCTCCAGTTCGGCCCTCGTCCAGACCCGCCCCACGGGGTTGTGGGGGTTGCAAAGGAGGAAGAGCCGGGTCCGCGGGGTGATCGCCCGCTCGAAACGCTCGAAATCGATCTCGTAGCTGTCACCTCTCGGGACCAGGGGCGGGTCCGCCAGCACGCGCCCATGTTGCACCGGGTCCCGCAGGAGGTGAAAATAGACCGGAGGCTGCGCCAGCACCCCCTCCCCCGGGGCGGCAAAGGCCTGGATGGCCACGTTGAGGCCCGTGACGATGCCGGGGAGATATATAATGTCGGGCTCCGCCACCTCCCAACCGTAGAGCCGGAGCAGCCTGCCGCGCAACACCCGGCCGAGGTCGGGCGCGGGCCGGCTGTAGCCGAAGACCCCATGCTCCGCCCGCTCCCTGAGGGCCTCGATCACGGGCTCCGGGGAGCGGAAATCCATATCCGCCACCCACATGGGGAGGACGTCTTCGGAATAGAGCGACCACTTGACGCTGTCGGTCCCCCGGCGATCGATCAATCGGTCGAAATCGTACTTCATTCCATGGAGGTTACAGCTTCCCTGCCGCCCGCCGCAAGGGTCAAGGCGGGCGGCCGAAGCATTTTTTTTGGCTCAAACCGGCGCCGTTTCATTTAAATAGGAAAAGGAGAAGGCGTCATGGGAACCATCAACAAGGTATTGCTCATCGGACGGCTGGGGAAGGACCCGGAGGAACGGACCACGGCGGGGGGAACCTGCGTATCGAGCTTCAGCCTGGCCACCGACAGTTACCGCGGCGGCACGGCGGAAAAAAACGCCGAGTGGCACCGGGTGGTGGTCTTCGGCAAGGTCGCCGGCCTCTGCAACCAGTACCTCAAAAAGGGGCGCCTGGTTTGCGTGGAGGGCTCGCTGCAAACCCGCTGCTGGGAGAAAAGCCCGGGGGAAAAGCACTATTTCACCGACGTCGTCGCCTCCCGCGTGACCTTTCTCGGGCCGGGGGGCGCCGATGCCACCCCTTCCCCGCCGGAGGAGACAGCAGCACCCGGCTAGGCAACGCGGTGCTATATGCTATAATTGACTCCCGATGACGGCCCCCAGCAAAAAAGCAGACGACATACGGTCGGCCCGCCGGGGCAGGATCGGGCTCTGGGCTTTTTTCCTCTTCCTGGCTCTCCTCTTCATCACGGCCGGGCTGGGGTTTGGGAGCCTCGTGGGCTACCAGTACAACCTGCCCCCCATCCAGAGCCTGGAGGATTACCGGCCCGACGTCATCACGAGCATCTATTCCGACGACAACAAGGTCATCGGCGAATTCGCCATCGAAAGACGCATCGTCGCCTCCTTCGAGGAGATCCCCCCCTACCTCCAACTCGCCCTCATCGCGGTCGAAGACGCGCAGTTCTATCACCACTCCGGGCTGAACTACTATTCCATCCTCAGGGCCGTCGTGAAGGACACGCTGAACCGGAGCTTTCCCATCGGCAAGGGGGCCAGCACCATAACGCTGCAGCTGGCCCGCATGCTCACCGGCCGGTACGAAAAGACCTGGGACCGCAAGATCAAGGACATCCTGATCGCCTGGAAGATTGAAAAACGGTACTCGAAACACCAGATCCTGACACTCTACGCGAACCTGCACAACATGGGGCCCGGCATCTACGGCGTCGCCGCGGCGGCCGACTATTACTTCGGAAAGCAGCTGAAGGACCTCACGCTCGAGGAGTGCGCCCTGATCGCCGGGCTGCCACGCAGCCCGGCGCGGTACAACCCCCGCACGCACCCCCGGGAGGCGCTCGCCCGGCGCAACCTGGTGCTCGGCAGGATGGCGGAGGAACGGATGATCTCCCCCGGCCTGGCCGAGGAGACGAAGCGGAAGTCGATCGTGCTCGCCCCCCTCCGCCGGAACGAACGGGAGCTGGCCCCGCATTTCGTGGAATGGGTGCGGGAAACGCTGACCAGCCGCTACTCGACCGACGAGATCTGGCGCAAGGGGATGCGGGTCTACACCACGCTCGACCTCGACATGCAGAACGCCGCACGCCGGGCGCTCGGCGAAGGGCTCCGCAGATACGACAAGCGGACCGGATGGCGCGGCCCCATAGGAAATGCCTTCGGGGACGCGCCGGCGGAGGCGGGCGCCTACGCGCATCCGAGCTGGCGCATCCCACCGCGGCCGGAGGATCTCTGCGTCGGGGTGGTCGAGGAAGTCGGCCGCACCCGGGCCGTCGTGCGTATCGGGGACTACCGGGGGGAGATCGGCGCCGCCGACATCGCCTGGACCGGGGCCAAATCCCCGGGAGATATCCTCGGGGCGGGGGACCTGGCCTGGTTCCGCGTCGTGTCGCTCGACGAAAACAAACGGTCGGCCGCGCTCCGGCTCGACCAGCAGCCGGAGGTCGAGGGGGCCCTGGTTATCCTCGAAAACGCCACCGGGAAGGTCCGGGCTCTGGTGGGGGGATACGATTTCTCGGCGAGCGAGTTCAACCGGGCGACCCAGGCCATGCGACAGGTGGGGTCGACCTTCAAGCCCATCGTCTACGCGGCCGCTTTCGAGCAGGGGCTGGGGCCCGAGAGCCCCCTGCTCGACACCCCGGTCAGCTACCCGGCATCGAACGGGAGTTCCTGGAGCCCCAGGAATTACGACGGCCGGTTCAAGGGAAAAATCACCGTCCGGCAGGCCCTGGCGGAATCGCGCAACGTCCCGACGGTGAAGGTAGCCTCCATGATCGGGATCAAAAACGTCGTCGTCATGGCGCGCCGCTTCGGCCTCGGCGGGCCGCTCGACCCCTACCTGCCGCTGGCGCTCGGCGCCTGCGAGGCCACGCCGCTCGAAATGGCCTCCGCCTTCACGGTCTTCCCCAACCTGGGGAACCAGGCCCGCCCCTGGTTTTTGCGCCGCGTCGAAGACTACGACCGCGTCGTGAAGGAGGAGCATGAGCCGCAGGTCCGGCGGGTGCTCCAACCGGAGCACGCGGCCGCCATGCTGGACCTGCTCCAGAACGTGGTCCAGAGCGGCACCGCGCAGGCGGCCCGGGTGCTGGAGTGGCCGGTGGGGGGAAAGACGGGAACGACCAACGATTTCACCGATGCCTGGTTCGTAGGGTTCACCCCGTCGCTGACAGCCGCCGTCTGGGTCGGCTACGACAAGGAGCGGAACCTGGGGGAGCGCCAATCGGGCTCGTCCGTCGCCCTGCCGATCTGGATCGAATGCATGCGCGAGATCCTGCGGGACGCGCCGGCCGAGCATTTCCCCGCGCCGGAAGCCGCCGGCCGGTTATCCGGGGAGGAGGGGGAAGCCGCTCCCGGGCGGCAGCGCATCTTCATCGAAGACCTTCCGTGAGGCGCCGGGTAGGCAGACGCCGCTAGCGGTCGCGTGCCACGATGTAATCGGGGATGGAGAGGAGGGCCTCCCTCGCCCGCCCCCGGGGAAAGTCCTCGAGGCACTCCTTGGCTTTCCGGGCGAAGTCCTGGGCCTTTTCCAGGGCGCGCTCATCCATCCGGTGCTCCCGCACCAGCCGGGCAATCATCTCCCGGCCCTCGGCGTCCGGGCCGGTCGACTGCAGGACGTCCTGGATGAGCGCGCGGTGCCGCGGGTTCCCCTCCCGCATCAGGTAGATCAGGGGGAGCGTCAGCTTCCCTTCCTTGAGGTCGCTCCGCACGGGCTTGCCCAGGGTCGACTCGTCCGAGGTGAGATCGAGCACGTCATCCACCAGCTGGAACGCCAGCCCGACGTTCAACCCGTACTGCCTCAGCCGCTCCTCGCGCTCTTCGCCGACGTTGCCCAGGACCCCGGCGAGCTGGGAACAGGCGGAGAAGAGCACGGCCGTCTTGCGCGTCGATATGTCCAGGTGCTGAGCCTCGGTGATATCCGGGTTGCCGTTCAAGGTGAGTTGGATGAGTTCCCCCTCCACCATCTTGCGCGTGACCTCGATCAGGACGTCCATCACCTTGATGCAGCGCTCGGCCAGCGCCAGCCGGAAGGAGGTCATGTAGAGCCAGTCTCCCATCAGCACGGTGATTTCATTCCCCCACCGGGCGTTGACGCTCGGGCGCCCGCGGCGCGTGGAGGCGTTGTCGATGATGTCGTCGTGGACCAGCGTGGCGGCGTGGATCATCTCCACCACTGCGCCCAGCCGGGCGCCGACCGGGCCCTCGTACCCGCACATCTGCGCCCCCAGCAACAGGATGGCGGGACGCACCCGCTTGCCGCCGCCGTGGCAGGCATACTGCCCGATGTCGTGGACCAGGGGGATCGCGGAACTGGCCTGGCGCACCAGTTCCTCCTCGACCTCGGCCATTCCGTTTTCGATCAGCCTGTAAATTTCGTGAGGAGTCAAGGAGCCCCCGGTCCCGTCTATTTGAGCAAGGCGCCGTTGGGCACGTCCGCGTCGAAGGTGGCCAGGACCGGCTTCCCGTCCGCGGTAGCCGCAATCACCATGCCGTCGGATTCGACACCCATGAGCCTGGCCGGCTTCAGGTTCGCCACGATCACGATCTTTTTGTTCACCAGGCTCTCCGGCTGGTAGGCCTCGGCGATCCCCGCCACGACCTGGCGCACTTCAGTCCCGATGTCCACGCGGAGCTTGAGGAGCTTGCGGGAGCCCTCGATCTTTTCCGCCTCCAGCACCTGCCCCACCCGCAGCTCGACCCGGGCGAACTCGTCGATGCCGATCCGGAGCGGAGTCTCCGCGCCGCCGGCCTGAGGTTGCGTTGCTTCACTCATTCTATGTCCTTCTGTGTCCTTCCGGATGGGTCGCCCGACCGGACCCGGGTCCCGAGATAGGCGTGCACGGCCGCAGCCTGGACCTCCTTCAGGGCGGCGCCGGCCCGGTCCGCCAAACGGCGGCAATCTTCGAATTCGGGGGAGAAGTTGACCGTCCTCCCGTCCAGGAGGGAGACCTTCACGGCCACGGCGCCGAAGGGGGTTTCGACCTTCACGAAATCGCGCCGGAGTGTCTTGCGCCGCTGGAGCGAGTAGCGCACCCCGATGGTCGTGGTCTCCCGGAACATCAGCTCCGCCATGCGGTCGATATCCCCGGGGGCGCACACGCACGTCACCTTCTGCCCCGGACGGTTCTTCTTCATCTGCACCGGCGTCGCGTACACGTCCAGGGCCCCCGCCTCGAGCGCCTTCTCCAGGAAACGGCCGTACAGCTGCGGGCTCATGTCGTCGATCGTCGCCTCGATCACCGCCACCTGCTCTTCGTTCCCGGCATCGGCCGCACCGGCCGCCACCCCGAGGCTGATCCTCAGGACGTTGGCGTTCCCCGGCGTTTCACGCGTCCCGGCGCCGTACCCCGTCGCCCCGATCCTCATCAATGGCCGGTCGCCGAAACTCCCGGCCAGCGTGACCAGCAGCGCCGCCCCCGTGGGCGTGGTCAGTTCGCCGTCGACGTTGTTGGAAAAAACCGGCACGTTCCGAAGCAACGCCTGGGCCGCCGGCCCGGGGACCGGGTAGGTCCCGTGCTGGCATACGAGCGTTCCCTTCCCCACGTTCACGGCCGAGGAAACAACGCGGGCGGCGCGGAGCGGTTCCATGGCGATCATCGTCCCCACGATATCCACGATGGAATCGACCGCGCCGACCTCGTGAAAATGGACCTTTTCCGGGGACTGGCCATGAATCTCCCCTTCGGCTTCGGCCAGGACCCTGAAGGCGGCGATCGATTTCTCGCGGACCCAGGGGGAGAGCGGGCTCGACTCGATCATCCGCCGGATGTCCTCGAAGGTCCGGTGATGGTGCGAGTGCGCGACCTTCACCTCGAACCGGGTCGCCCGAACCCCGCAACGGAGGCAGGAGCGCGCCGCGAGCTCGTACCCTTCGAGCGGCAGCAGGCGGAGCTTCTCCCGGAGCTCCTCGAAAGGGAAGCCGAGATCGAGCAGGGCGCCGATGAACATGTCGCCGCTGGCGCCCGACACCGGTTCAATGAACAGGACGCCGTCGCCGCAAACCGGGGGTAATGTGCCCACACTTTCTCCTATCCAAGCTATCGGATTGAGTCTATGGGCCAACCGGCCTCAAGTCAAGGCGGCCGTTGCGCGCCGCCGCGCCCCGGGGACCGACGCGCGAACTGTAACCCCGCGGGGGAATCGTGTATCATGGACTGCATCGCACGACGGCAACGCCAACAAGGACGGAAAGAGACCCATGCTGCTGACCATCACCAGAAACCTCGAGCACGCGCTGCTGCAAAGCATTTTCGAAAAATACGGGGTCCGTTACGACTCCCTGAGTTTCACCGTCCCCCCCAGGATCGAGCTCGGGGAACTGGCGCTTCCCGTCGCCTTCGACCTGGCCCGCAAGGTGCGGCAACCGCCCTCCCGGATCGCCGGGGAACTCGCCGCGGATGCCGGCCGGCTCCCCGGCGTCGGGGGGGTGGAGGTCGCCGGGGGCGGGTACCTGAACTTCCACCTCGACCGGGAGGCGCTGGCAATCGCCCTGGCCCGCAGCATCGCCGAGGGGAAGTTCGGGCTCGAGGCAGGGGAGCCGGCCGGCAAGACCATCGTCGAACACACCAACATCAACCCCAACAAGGCCGCCCACATCGGGCACCTGCGCAATGCCACCCTGGGGGACTCCTTCGTCCGCTGCCTGCGCTTCCTGGGACGGCAGGTCGAGGTGCAGAACTATCTTGACAACACCGGGGTCCAGGTCGCCGACGTCGTCGTGGGGCTGGAACGGATGCAGAACCGGACACTAGCCGAGGTGGCGGCCATCGGGGGAAAATTCGACTATTTCTGCTGGGACGTCTACGCCCAGGTGTCCGACTTCTACCAGCGGTCGGAAGAAAACAAGCAGTGGCGCAGCCGGACGCTGCAGGCGGTGGAGGCGGGCGGCAACCCCACCGCCGAGCTGGCCCAGCACGTGGCCATGCGCATCGTCGACGCGCACTTGGCGACCATGGCCCGCATCAACGTCAGTTACGACCTCCTCCCGCGCGAAAGCGAAATCCTCCACCTCCACTTCTGGGACACCGCCTTCCGGCTCCTGAAGGAGCGGGGGGCCGTGTACTACGTCGACGAGGGGAAAAACCGCGGCTGCTGGGTTATGAACACCGGGGAGGCGCAGCAGGAGGCGGTGCGCGCGGAGGTCGAGGACGACGAGAAGATCATCGTCCGGTCCGACGGGACCGTCACCTACGTCGGCAAGGACATCGCCTACCAGCTCTGGAAATTCGGACTGCTGGGCCTCGATTTCCATTACCGGCGCTACCCCCTGCCGCCCGGGCACCCGGGCGGACCCGGGCACCGGCTCTGGATCACCGCCATGGAAGGGGACGGGACCCCCGCGCCCCGGTTCGGGCATGCCGAGCGCGTTTACAACGTCATCGACACCCGCCAGGCCTACCTGCAATCGATCGTGGTCCAGGGGCTGCGGGCGCTCGGGTACACGGCCCAGGCGGAAAACTCGATCCATTACTCCTACGAGATGGTCGCCCTGACCCCGGCCTGCTGCGAGGAACTCGGATTCCCCCTTTCAGAATCGGACCGGAAACGCCCCTACGTGGAGGTGTCCGGACGGAAGGGGCTCGGGGTCAAGGCAGACGACCTTCTGGACGCCCTCGAGGAGAAAGCGCTGGGCGAGGTCGAGGCACGGCACACCCTCCCCGCAGAAGAGGCGCGGCGGATCGCGCACGCGATCGCCGTAGGCGCCCTGCGCTATTTCCTGCTCCGATTCTCCCGCAACACCGTCATCGCCTTCGACCTCAAGGAGGCGCTCAGCTTCGACGGGGAAACGGGGCCCTATGTCCAGTATGCCGTCGTGCGGGCGGGGAACATTTTCCGGAAGCTCGAGGAGACGGGGGAAAAGGCGCCCGCCCTGGCGGGGGACCATCCCGGCCTGGATGACTTCCTGCGGGAAAACGACGAAATCTGGGACCTCGTCTACCAGGCGGCGCGATTGCCCGAGGTCGTCCGCCAGATCTCACAGAACCTGGAACTGGGCCAGCTGTGCAAATACGCTTTCTCGCTGGCGCAAAAGTTCAACCTCTTCTATCACAAGTACCATATTCTCTCGGAAACGGACCCGCAGAAGAAACGCCACCTCCTGCTGGTGACGGACCTGGTCCGCCGCCAGATCGAAAAGGCGCTCGACCTGCTCGGCTGCGAGGTCCCGTCGAAGATGTGACCGCCATGGCGTTATGGGGCCCGTTGTTGTTCCTGCTGCTGCTCGACCTGTCGTCGGCGGCGTTCCCCGCCGCGCCCGCCGCCGACGGATCGCTCTTCAGTCCCGCCGAGAGCGCCCGTCTCGCCGGCGCCAAATCCCTGGACGACCGGATCAAAGTCTACGAATCCGCCTCCGGGCGGATGCGGGAGACGATCGAGAAGCTGGCGCGCCGCGAGGCCTTCGGAGCGATCCCGGACGCGCTTGAAACCTGGACCTCCCTGCTCGGGCAATCGCTCGAAGACATCCGCGCCCACACCCCGCCGGGCCGGAAAAAATCGAAGCGCCTCATCAGGTACGAGATCCAGGTGCGCAAGGCGGTCGCCGGCATGAAAGAACTGAAGATCAAATCGCCGGTCGAACTTGCCGACGCCTTCGACACCTTCCTCGCCCGGGCGGAAAGTGTGCGCAAGGAGTTTATCGACATCCTGTTCCTGGGGAAATGAGACCGCCCCGGGCGTATTCATCGGACGGGAGTGCGATGTTCGTAAAATGGATGGCACCGCTGCTCGTTTTCCTCCTGGTCCCGCCCCCCGCCTCCCGGGCGCGCGATTTTCTCACCGCCGGAGAGGTGGAAAGCATCCAGGGCGCCCCCGGCATCGACGCCCGGGTCAATCTCTACATGGACGCGGCCGAGCGGCGCCTCCGTTCGGCCGCCGAGCGGGTGACGGGGGGGGAATCGGACGAGGGGGATCCGCTCGAGTTTCTCACGGCCGAGCAGATGCTCGAGGACTACCTCCGGATCCTCCGGAGCGTGATGTTCGCCGTCGACGACGCCTTCCAGGAGCCGAAAAGGGCGAAAGGGGATATTTCCACGGCGCTCCGGCGGCTGAAGGGACGGACCGGAGAACTCCTCAAGAGGCTCCGCGACCTCCGGAGACTGTCGGAGGAGAAGCAGAAGGAAGCGCTCTGGAACCTCGTCAACCAGGCCGATGAAATCACCGAGGCCGCCCGCGCCGGGGCCGAAGAAGGGCTTTCCATCCTGCGCGCACAGCGATCCCGGTAATTGAACCTTGGCCCCACCCTCAAAGAAGATATAATACCCCTTTTTTGCCCGCGGGACCGCGCGCCCGGAAGAAGGGGGCCAGTGCCGGAAGAAGGGGACCTGTGAAGGAAGTGAAAGACATCCGAACCCGAAGCGACATGCTTGCGCGCGAAAAGATCGGCAAGCTCCTGTGGAAGCTGTCATACCCCGCCATCATCGGGATGGTGGTCCAGGGGATGTACAACATCGTCGACACCTTCTTCGTGGGGCGTTACACCGGGACCCTCGGCATCGGGGGGACTGCCGTCGCCTTCCCCATCCAGATGATCGTCATGGGGATCGGGATGACGATCGGGATCGGGGGGGCCTCCATCCTTTCCCGGCGCATGGGGGAGAGGAACCACGAAGGCGCCTCCACCGCGCTCGGGAACATGATCCTCCTTTCCCTCATCACCGGCGTCGTCTGCGCCGCCGCCGGCCTGGCCGGAATCAACCCCCTGTTGCGCCTGTTCGGCGCCAACGACGCGCTGATGCCCTATGCCACCGATTACATCACGGTGATCCTGATGGGGAGCCCGCTCTTCACCTTTTCCACGGTCGCCAGTGCGGCCGCCAGGGCCGAGGGGAACGCCAAGGTCGCCATGAACTCGCTCCTGCTCGGCGGCATCCTCAACGTCATCCTCGACCCCATCTTTATCATCGCTCTCGACATGGGGGTCAGGGGCGCGGCCATCGCCACGGTGATCGCCATCGCGGCCTCCTGCGTCTTTCTCCTCGCTTACCTGCAAAGCGGCCGGAGCGAGATCCGGCTGGGCTGGGGACACATGCGGCTGAAGGCTCCGATCGTGCGGGAGATCATCGCCGTGGGCGCCTCCGATTTCGCCCGGACGGCGGCCATGAGCCTGACCTCGGCCATCTTCAACAACATCCTGCGCACCCTGGGGGGTGAACTCCCGATCGCCGTGTTCGGTATCACCTTCCGTATCATCAGCTTCGTGTTCATGCCCATAGCCGGCATCGCCCAGGGGGTGCAACCGATTCTCGGGTTCAACTTCGGCGCCCGGCAGTTCGACCGGATCCGGGAAGGGCTCAGCCTGGCGAGCCGGAGCGCCACCGCCCTGGCCCTGGTTGGATTCACGGTGTTCCTCGCCTTCCCGGCACCCATCCTGGGTATATTCAGCACCGACCCGAAACTCCTCGAAATGGGGAGCTCGGCCATGCGCTGGCTGGTCCTCGGCCTCCCGCTGGTCGCGCCCCAGAACATCGGCACCAGCCTCTTCCAGGCGATCGGCAAGGCGAGGCCGGCCATCTTCCTCGCCTTTTCGCGCCAGGTGCTGTTTTTGATCCCGGTGGTGATCGTGCTGTCGCGGCTGCTGGGGCTGCAGGGGGTCTGGCTCTCCTTCCCCGTTTCCGACGTGATCGCGTTCGTCGTCACCTACGCCATGGTCCGCCGCGAGCTGCGGCTGCTGGCGCGCATGAAGGAAAGCGGACCGCCGGAGCGGAGGGTGGGCGTTCGGCCGGAGCGGGGCATCACCCCTCCGGCTTCCTGAAGCGGAGGAGGGGAAAAGGGGCGGCCGGCAGCCGCCCTTTTTTTATTTCAGGCTCGAAAGATAGGCGACCAGGTCGCGGAGGTCCTTCTCGGGGAGGTTCGGGTAGGCCTTCATCGTGGTGTCCGCCTTCATGCTCTTCGGGTTCTGGACCCATTTCCGGATGTCTTCCGGTTTCAGCCGGGACCCCACCTCGTCGAGCGCCATCTTCTTCCCCCCGATGCCGGAAATGGAATGGCACAGGGCGCATTTCTGCATGGCGTAGACCTCCATCCCCCGACCCCCGGTCGAATCCAGGCTGAGCGCCATGGTCACACCGGCGACCAGGAGCGCGGCCGCGCAGATAATGATTACGGCAGGTTTCATGCGAAATCCTCCTCCTATAGAGCTTTCACTATACTACGGCCATGCCCTCGGGCTCAATTGTCCATCCTACCCCCGGTGGGCCTACCCCCGGTAGGCCTGCTCCCGGTGGGGCGGGTTGAAAAACCGCACGCTCCTCTTCTTGAACACCCCCACCAGGGCCATCCCTGCGACAAACCCGGCGATATGGGACCAGAACGCCACCCCGCCCGTCCCGCTCGAGGTCGTGGTCCCGCCCAGGAGCTGCAGCACGAACCAGTAGCCCAGGATGACCCCGGCGGGAAGATAAAGGATCCGGATGAAGACGAAGAGAAAGATCAGGGTCCAGACGCGCGCCCGCGGGTAGATCATGATATAGGCGCCCAGCACCCCGCTGATGGCGCCGCTGGCCCCGATGGCGGGGATGACCGAATCGGGATGCATCAGGACGTGGCCGGCGCCGGCCGCAATGCCGCACAAAAGGTAAAACAGGATGAACCGGAAGTGCCCCATCGCCTCCTCGATGTTGTTGCCGAAAACCCACAGGAACCACATGTTGCCGATGAGGTGCATCCAGCCGCCGTGCAGGAACATGCTGGTCAGCAGGCTCACGGGAGGGGCGACGGCTGTCAGCTCGGCTGACAGCCGTCCGAGCCCGGTGATCACCGCCGGGATGCTCCCGAACTGGTAGACGAACCGTTCGGCCGATGCAGGGGGCAGCGACAGCTGGTAGAAAAAAACCAGCACGTTGACCACGATCAGGGCGATCATGACAACGGGCGTGGTCTGGGTCGGGTTGTCGTCCTTCAATGGGAACATGGCGCTTGACGGGCGGCTCCCCGGGCGGGAAATCCACCGCTCCTCCCTTTCATTAGGTATAATAGCAGCTGGAACCTCAAAGATTCACCAGGGATCGTCACCCATGAACTTCGAATTCGCCACCGCCGCGCGCATCGTTTTCGGTCCGGGCAAGGTATCGGAAGCCGCCTCGGAAGCCGCGGCAATCGGGGGGCGCGCCCTGGTCGTCGCCGGGAGCCGGCCCGACCGGCTGGAACCGCTGCTGCAACCGCTGCGCGCCGCGCGCGTAGGATACACCCTCTTCTCCGTCGCCGGCGAACCGACCCTCCCCCTGGTGTCGGCCGGAATCGCACGGGCCCGGGATGAAGGGTGCACCACCGTCATCGGGTGCGGCGGCGGAAGCGTGCTCGACGCCGCCAAGGCGATCGCCGCGCTCCTCGCCAACCCCGGGGACCCCCTGGAGTACCTGGAGGTGGTCGGACGGGGGAACCCGCTCGTCCATCCCCCGGCCCCCTGCATCTGCCTCCCCACCACGGCGGGCACCGGCTGCGAGGTCACACGCAACGCGGTCCTGATCGCGCCCGAACAGCGGGTCAAGGTCAGCCTGCGCAGCCCCATGATGCTCCCCCGCCTGGCGGTGGTGGACCCGGAACTCACCCGCTCCCTCCCTCCCGCCCTGACGGCCGCGACCGGCCTGGACGCGCTGACGCAACTGATCGAACCTCTCCTCAGCCTGAAGGCCAACCCACTGACCGACACTCTGTGCCGCGATGGGATCCGCCGCGTCGCCCTCTGGCTGCGCGCGGCCTGCTCCGACGGCAACGACATGGAGGCGCGCGCAAACATGGCGCTGGCCGGCCTGTTCGGCGGAATGGCCCTGGCCAACGCGGGACTCGGCGCCGTGCACGGACTGGCCGCCCCCCTCGGCGGCATGTTCCCCGTGCCACACGGAATCGTGTGTGCCCGCCTGCTGCCCGGCGCGCTGCGGGTCAACCACGCCGCCCTGCGTTCGCGCCTGCCCCGGTCGCCGGCGCTCGGGCGCATGGACGAAGTCGCCCGGCTGTTGACGGGGGACGCCCACGCCCGGGCCGGGGAGGGGATCGCCTGGATCGAACGGCTGGTGGCTGACCTCGGCCTCCCCCGCCTCGGAGCCTTCGGAATCGGGCACGGGGACCTGGGAGCCGTCGCCCGACAGGGGCTCCGGTCGAGCAGCATGCGGGGAAACCCCCTCCCGCTCGGGGAGGAGGAACTCCGCGCCATCCTGGCAAGCGCACTCTGACCCCCGCCGAGCGCTGAAATAGCCGATGTTCCCCTTGTCCGGATTGTATTAGAATATAGGTTCAGGCCCACATGGAGGAGATTGCCCGATGCTGGTCATGATGAAGGCGAACGCCACCCGCGAAGAGATCGACGCCGTTTGCCGCAGGATCGAGTCGATGGGCTACAAGCCCCATCCGATCCCGGGAAGCACCCGGACGGCCATCGGCATCACCGGCAACCGGGAGCCGGTGGAACCGGTCGCCCTGGAATCGCTCCCCGGCGTCGGCGAGTGCGTTCCTGTCTCCAAGCCCTACAAGCTGGTGGGGCGCGAACTCAAGGAGGACACGACCGTCATCGACCTCGGGGACGGGGTCGCCATCGGCGGACGGCAACTGGCCGTCATCGCCGGCCCCTGCGCCGTCGAAAGCCGGGAGCAGGCCCGCCTGACGGCCGCCCGGGTCGCCGCCGCAGGCGCCCGTCTCTTCCGGGGAGGGGCCTACAAGCCCCGCACCTCCCCCTACAGCTNNGGCTTCTCCGTGGAAGGGATGCATTTGGTCAGCAGGGAGTACAAGCCAGAGGATACAGTAGTCACCGTGGGGGAAGTGCGGATTGGTGGAGGGCACCGCGCCTACATCGCCGGACCCTGCTCGGTGGAGGATGAGGGGCAGATCATGGAGATCGCCCGGCTCATTCAAGGCCGCGCCCATATCCTCCGGGGCGGAGCCTTTAAGCCCCGCACCTCCCCCTACAGCTTCCAGGGCCTGGCCCGGGAGGGGCTCGAGATCCTGGCCGAGGTGCGGGAGGAGTTCGGCCTCAAGATCGTCACCGAGGCCATCGACGCCGAGAGCGTCGAGGAGGTGGAGCGTTACGCCGACGTCATCCAGATCGGCGCGCGCAACATGCAGAATTTCTCCCTGCTGAAACGGGCGGGCCGCGCCCGGCGCCCGGTGCTGCTCAAGCGCGGCAACGCGGCGACCCTGGACGAACTGCTCATGGCGGCCGAATACATCCTCTCCGAGGGGAACTACCGGGTGATCCTGTGCGAGCGGGGGATCCGCACCTTCGCCGACCATACCCGCAACACCCTCGACCTGAGCGTCGTCCCCGCCGTACAGCAACTGAGCCACCTCCCCATCATCGTCGACCCCAGCCACGGCACCGGCCGGAGGGAAAAGGTGATCGCCATGTCACGGGCCGCCGTGGCCGCCGGCGCCGACGGCCTGATCGTCGAGGTCCACCACCACCCCGAGCAGGCGCTCTCCGACGGAAACCAGTCCCTCGACCCGGCGGAGTTCGAGCAACTGCTGCGGGAAATCGGGCAGATCGCCCCGGTCCTGGGCCGCTCCATGGCCTGAAACCGGGAGCCGGATGCCGGAAATTCGAGGCCGCCATGAATGTCCTGATCACGGGATCCACCGGGCTCGTCGGATCCATCTCCGTCTTTGCGCGCAACCTGGAGCGGTCGGGCCGCCGGTTCCAACACCCGCGCCCGGAAGAGACCCCGGGACGACGGTTCGGACAGGAGGAGCGGAGATGAAGGAGCCCGATCCCCGGCTCCGTATCGACGGGGAGTTCCGCCTGGAGGATGTTTCGCGCGCCTTCCTGCGCGGCGACACCGTCAAGGCGGCGCGCGGGCTGATCGGCGCCTGGATCGCGCGCCGGCACAAAGGACATTGGTACGGGGCGCGGATCGTGGAGACGGAGGCCTACCTCGGACGCCACGACCCGGCGGCCCATTCGTACGGCGGGAGGCGCACGCCGCGGGTGGAGCCGATGTACCGCGACGGAGGCCACTTGTATGTCTACCTGGTCTACGGCCTGCACCATTGCGCCAACGTCGTCACCGGGACCGAGGGGGTGGCCGAGGCGGTGCTGCTGCGCGCGGCCGAAGGCCCGGAGGGGACCCCGGAAAAACTCCTGAGCGGACCGGGGCGGCTCTGCCGGGCACTGGGTATCACCACCGCGGCCAGCGGCCTGGACCTGCTCGCAGGGGGGGAGTTGCGCCTCGCCCGGGGACCGGGCCGACCGCGCGCCATCCGCGCGACCCCGCGCATCGGCGTGGATTACGCGGGGGAGGCGGCCCGGTGGCCGCTGCGCTTTTTCGACGCGCGCTCCCGGGCGGTTTCGGGCCCCGCACGCCTGAACCGGGCATGACATGACACATCTCCGGATAGGGACAGCGGTTCTGATCGCTCTCTGCGCCGGACTCCTTCCAGGCCCGGCGGCGCAGCCCCGCGCGCCCGAGGACCCGCCTCCGAAAGCCGGGCGCACGATCCGGGCGGCCGTGGACATGGTCTCCCTGCCGGTGGTGGTCACCTCCCGGGACGGCGGCTATACCACGGGGCTTACGAAAGAAGACTTCCAGGTTTTCGAGGACAACGTGCCGCAGGAGATCGCGGCGTTCTCCGCGGTCGAGGACCCCGTCTCGGTGGCGCTCGTGATCGATACCAGCGGGAGCACCGAATCGCAGCTTGCGCGGATCCAGGCGGAGGCGATGCGCTTCGTGAGGCTGCTGCGGGAGGAAGATGCGGCCGCCGTCGTATCCTTCGCCGACGAGGTCACCCTGATCGAGCCCTTCAGCATCACCCGCCGCAAGAACCCGGAGGCGATCCGGAAGATCCGGCCGGGGGGGCTGAGCGCGGTCTACGAGGCGGTCTGGCTCACGATGGAGCAGGTCCTGAAACTGGAGTACGGGCGCAAGGCCATGGTGATCCTGAGCGACGGGATCGACAACCGGAGCGAATCGGTGAGCCGGGAGGAAACACTGGAAGTCGCGCGCGCGACCGACACCCCCATCTACAGCGTCTATTTCCCCGCCCGCAAAAAACGGGCTCTGCGCTGGGGCCGCCTCCCCATCCCGGGGGACGCCCCGGAACGGGCCGACGGCCGGAAATACCTTGAAGCCCTGGCACGATCGAGCGGCGGGCTCTTGGTCGACGCCTCGCGCGAGGCCGACCTGGGCTCCGCGTTCGCACGCATCGCGCGCGAACTCCGCAGCCGGTACAGCCTCGGGTACTACCCCCGGAACCTGAAGCGCGACGGCTCCTTCCGCACACTGAAGGTCACCGTCGGGCGCCCGGGGCTCACGGCCCGCACCCGGGGCGGGTACGTGGACCGCTGACCACCCGGCCCCCTATTTCGGATACTCCATCGTCATCGGGTCGGGCAACGGGACGCGGACGACGTCCCCCCTCCCCATCTTCCCGAACGAGTCCTCGGGCCGCTCCGGGTCCCCCCGGAGCACCTCGTCGACATTGCCGACCGCGAGGATCACGAGCCTTTCCGGATGGAGATGGGTCCCGGCCGCACGATGGACGTCGTCGACCGTGACCGCCCGCACCCTGTCCCGATAGGTGTCCCAGAAAAGGGGATCCCGGCCGGTGTAGGCGTCCGCGGCAAAGGTTTCCGCCGTGGCGCGCGCCGTGGCGAAGACGCGGGGGAAGATCTCCACCGCCTGGTTCTTCACCGTTTCCAGCTCCTCGGGTTCCACCTTCGTCCGCCGCATCCGCTCGATCTCCTCGATCACGATGCGCGCCGCCCGGGCCGCGCTGGCGTTCCTGGTCTGGAACCACGCCCGGAATTCCCCCGGGTAATAGATGCCCGCCGAGTAGCGCGAACCGGTGTCGTAAGCCAGCCCCTCCTCCGTCCGCACCCGGCTCATGATCCGGGAGGTGAACCCGGAACCGCCCAGGATATCGTTCATGACGTCCACGACGATTTCGTCCGGGTCCCCGCGCCGGATCCCGCGGTGTCCGAGAGAAACCCGCGCCTGGTTCACGTCCGGCTTGTCGACCATGTAGATCCCGGGGGAAAGATCCGCGTCGGGCGCAGGCACCGGGGGCGCAAGCACGCCCGTATTTTCCCACCCGGCCATCGCCCGCTCCAGCGCCCCCTTCATCTCAGCGGTCCGGAAGTCGCCCGAGACCGCCAGGACCAGGTTCCCGGGATGAACATAGCGCCGGTGAAAATCGGCCAGGTCCTCCCGGGTGAGCGAGGAGATCGACGCCCGCGTACCGTACCGGTTGGAGAAGTGGCTCTCCCCGAAGAGGAGGCGGTTCCATTCCCGGCCTTCGATCTCTCCGGTCTGGTCGTTGCGCCGCTCCATGGCCTGCAGCTGCTGCCCCTTGTACAGGTCGAGCCGGTCCTGCTGGAAAGCGGGCCGGCGCAGCATGTCGAAGAAGAGAGCAAGCGCCCGGTCAGTGTCCTTGGCCATGAAATTGACCGAGGCCCGTCCCGCGGTCGAACCGACCGAACTGGCGAGGTCCGCGGCCAGGAAATCGGCTTCCTCGTCGAACTCCTCCGCCCGGCGGCCTGTCGTTCCACCCAAGCGCAGCTGGCTCCCCACGGCGGCCGCGAGCCCCTCCTTCCCGGCGGGGTCCAGGTAGGCGCCCATGCGAATGTAGGCCGACACGTGAACGAGCGGGAGATCGTGGTCCTCGACGAAGAACGCCTCCACTCCGCCGGCCAGCACCCGGCGGTGGTCCGCCGCCTTCGGAGGGGTATATTCGAGCGGCTGGTAGACGATATCCCGGGGATGCGGCGGGACCGCCCCTTCCCCCTGGCCGAAGAGCATCGACGCCCCGAACATCCAGACAATAAAGGAAAGGCATACCCTTGCGCTTTGTTGCATCATCGGCCTCCCTCCTGCGCGATCCGCTCTTCGAGCAGGCGGATGAGGGCGGCCACGAACGCCCGCTTCTCCGGCGGCGCCGAACCCTCCTGGACCCGGACCTTCTCCAGGATCGCCCGCGCCTCCTCGCTCCCCATGCGGGCCACCACCCCCTTGAACTGCACTATTTCCGCCCGCGCCTGGGGGTCCAGCCCCTCGAGCAGCGGGTCGGCGGCGGCTTCCGTTTCCTTCGTGTAATAGAGGGCGACCGCCCGGTTTTCCGGGCGGAAATAGCGGTTGGCCACGCGCCGGACATCCTCCGCGGTGACGGCCGCCACCCGCCGCGGGTCCTCGTTGAAGCTCTCCCAGCCGCGGTTGCTGTCGGCTACCAGGAGCTGCAGCATGAGATAGAGGCGGTTCTCCATCCGCCGCAGGTTGTCGGCCGCGAACCGGTTTTTGACCTTCTCCAGTTCCCGTTCCCCGACCGGCTCCCGCTGCAGTCTTTCGATTTCCGCGTAGAGCGCCCGCTCCACCTCCTCGGGACTGCTTTCGGGCTTCGCCACGCCCCCCAGGGAGAAGAACCCCTCGTACTTCATTCCATTCTGGCCGGCCGACACGCTGTTGGCGATCTTCCGGTCCAGGACCAGCGCCTTGTGCAGCCGCCCGGTCCTCCCGCTCAGCAGGGCGCCCATGACCAGGAGCGCCGGCTCATCCACGTGCCCATCGGCCACGGAATGGTAGCGGACTTCCACCTGGGGAAAGGTCTCGGCATACGCCGTCATCCGCTTTTCGACCGTTTGTTCGATCTCGCGGGTCCGGACCTCCGGGCGTCCCCGGGGATTCGGCCGGAGACGGCCGAAATACCGGTCCGCCAGCCGGCGCGCCTCGGCGGGGTCGAAGTCCCCCACGAGGCAGGCGCTCAGGTTGTTGGCGGCGTAGTGGAGCTTGAAATAATCTTCGGCCTCCTCCCGCGTGATCCCGCCCAGGTCGCTGGGCCACCCGATGACGGGCCAGGCATAGGGGGAGGAACTGAAAAACAGCGCGTCGAACTGCTCCTCGATCCGGCCGGTGGGAGTACTGTCGACCGTCAGGCGCCGTTCCTCCTGGACCACCTCCCGCTCCGGGTAGAATTCACGGAAGACGGGGTTCAGCAGCCGGTCCGACTCCATCCAGAACCAGAGTTCCAGCTTGTTGGCGGGAACGTTGATGAAATAAACGGTGTAATCGCGCCCCGTGCCCGCGTTCATGCCGCTGGCGCCCGCGTGGGTGTAGATCCGGTCGAACTCGTTGCGCACGATCAGCTCCGCGGCCTCCGCCTCGAGCCGGGCGAACTCTTCGAGCAGGGCGGCGTGCCGTCCACTCCGGCCGCCCGGTTCCGCAAGATCGGAGATCAGTCCCAGCCGGAGCCGTTCGATCTGCGCCCGCTCCTCCCGGCCGATCTCGGCCTTCACGGCGTCCATCTCGGCCATCAGCCGGAGGTCGCGTTTGATATCGGCGGTGCCGATGGCGCGCGTCCCCTTGAACATCATGTGTTCGAGCAGGTGGGAGATGCCGGTGATCCCCTGGCGCTCGTTGACCGAACCCACCCGCGCGATCCACCCGGCGGCGACGTTGGGATCCCCCTTTTTGGGCACCATCAGCAGGCGCATCCCGTTGGGCAGCACGTATTCCTCGACGGCCACCTGCTGCGCCAGGAGCCCGGGCACGCACAGAAGCCACATCCAGAGAACCGCCAGGTTGCGTTTCATATTTTTCTCCATTTCGCTTGCAATGGCCTACCCCCCTCCGGTCGCCCCTTGGATTCTAAGCGAAACCGCCCCCGGATCCAAGAATTACGGATGGCGGGCCGGAAACGGGGAGGGATTCCGGGAAAATTTCCCCGATCACCCGCCCTGCACCCGGAACTCATAAAGACAAGCGATTATTTATCTACAAGTTACGCGATCACTGGCATTGGCATGGTACTTGCCTTGGAGATAGTGGGCCGCAGTCGCGGATCGGACGACCCGGCCGGCCCGCACAGAGAGGAGGCATCATGAAAGCAATGGCACGTACAGCAGGAACCGTCCTTCTGATGGTGGTTTTTTCCCTGGCGCTCGCGATGGCGGGTTACGCCCAGGACGCAATAAAGGTCACCGAGGTGTCGACCGGCCAGAAGATGGAATTCGAAGGGGTCATCCTGGACCGGCAGGAGGATGTCCTGACGGTGCGCTCGCTCGCGGGCGGGGTCTACCGGGTGGAAATCGAAAACGACACCAAGTTGAAGGAAAAGAAGATCAACTTCCTCCGCGGAGCCAGGACCTATTCGAAGATGGACCTGGTCGCGGGCCTGCGGGTGGACGTCAAGGGGACGGGGGCGAGTTCGGGAGCCATCAGCGCCCGCGAAATCCGGTTCCGCAATGATGATTACATCGTCGCCCAGGCGATGGATGTCCGGGTCGACCCCGTGGAAGAGAACCTCAGGCAGACCCAGGTCCGGCTGGAAGAAACCGAGCAGAACGCGGAGCGGCTGTCGGGACAGATCCAGGAGCTCTCGTCGATCTCCAACTCGGCCCGCGGGGGCGCCAAGGCGGCCCAGGAAACCGCCGACTCGGCGCTCGTGGCTGCAGGCAGCGCCCAATCCGCCGCGGACCGCGCCCAGGCCGGCGTGCAGGCGGCCAACGAGCGGATCGGGCTGCTCGACGAGTATGACGTCAAGGAAACCGTGACGGTCCTGTTCCGCGCGGGGAGTTCGGTGCTCACGGCCGAGAGCCGGGCCGACCTGGACGCCTTCGCGCAGTCGACGGAGGGGGAGAGGGGCTTCGTGGTCGAAGTCGCCGGGTTTGCCTCCTCCGACGGCGACGCCGAGATGAACCGCCGGCTGAGCCGAAAGCGGGCCGACACGGTCATCCAGTACCTGGCCGAGAATCACCAGATCCCGCTGCGGCGCTTCATGACGCCGATGGGCTACGGCGCAACCCAGCCCGTCGCGGATAATTCGACCGTGGCCGGCCGCAAGGAAAACCGCCGCGTCGAAGTCCGCCTCCTCGTCAGCAAGGGGATCCTGGCGCCCGGCGGAAGCATTTCGGCTTCCGCGCGCTAGCCCGCGCTGCGCCCGAGGATCGACATGGCCCACAGACTGCGGCAAACAGGAAGGTCCGTCCCCCTGGTGTCGGCCGCAGTCTGCGGGCTGTTCTACCTGCTCGCGGCCCCCTTCGGCCTGCGCTCGCAGCCGGCCGCGGTCGACGGGCCCCGCGCGGACGCCATCCGGTCCCCAAACATCATCAGCGTCAGTTCGAGCCTGGTCTCCGTGCCCGTCTCGGTCACCGACCCGGCCGGCCGCATCATCCAGGATCTCGCTCCCGAAGATTTCCGGATATTCGAGGGGGGCAGGGCGGTCGAGATCAGCCGAGTGACCGGTTCGAAGCATTCGCCGCTGCACCTGGCCCTGCTCTTCGACCTGTCGGGCAGCGTGCATTCCCGGTTCGAATTCGAACGCGAGGCCGCGGCGCGCTTCCTCCGCACGGTGTGGAAACCGGGGGACACCATCACCCTGGTCACTTTCAGCGAGCGGCCGCTGACCCTCCTGGAGCGGGGGGAAAACCTCGAGGCCGCGCTGTCGGAGCTGGCGCTTTTGGAGCCCACCAAAGCGGGCACCGCCTTCTTCGACACGGTCGTGCTCGCCGCGCGCATGCTGGGCAAAGCCTCGGCGCCCGAAACCCGGCAGGCGCAGATCGTCCTGTCGGACGGGGCCGACAACCAGAGCGACCACGGCCTGGCATCGGCCGCGGAGGCGCTCCAGCGCTCCGACACCCTCTTTTACGCCATCAACCCCAGCGGGGCTTCCGTCCGGCTCAACGCCGTCAACCGCAAGGGGCACGAGGACCTGTCCCTGCTGGCCTCGGCCACCGGGGGGACCGCCTTCGTTTACGACCCGTCCTCCGATCTCGACTCCATGCTCGGCCGGATCGCGGCGGAACTCCGGGCCCAGTACCTGTTGAGCTACTACTCCCCCAGCTCCCGCAACGACGGGACCTTCCGGGCCATCCGCGTTTCCATCCCCGGGCGGCCCGAATTGAGCGTCCGCGCCCGCCAGGGCTATTACGCCGCCCCGTGAAGCGCGGGGGCAAAAAGCGCTTGTGCTTTCCCCCGCGCGGGCTACTATGAACGGATGCGCGAATCTCGCCGCTGCAAGACCGCTTTCATCCCGGGCGCCGGGCTCGGCACCCGCCTCCGGCCGCTGACGGAAAACTGCCCCAAGCCCCTGTTGCCGGTCGGCGGGCGCCCCGTCATCACCTACGCGATGGATCACCTGATCACAGTCGGGGTGGAGCGCTTCATCGTCAACACCCACCACCGCCCCGGGAGGTACCGGGAAACATTTCCCGATGGGGCCTGGAGGGGAAGACCCGTCCTCTTCCGCCATGAGCCGGTGCTGCTCGACACGGCCGGAGGATTGAAAAACATCGAGGATCTCCTGGCCGGCGACGAGGCCATCGTCTGCTACAACGGGGACGTGATCTCCGACCTTCCCCTGGGCCTCCTGCTCGAGGCCCACGAGCGGCTGCGGCCGGAGGCCACCCTGGCCCTGCGCAGCACGGGGCCGCTCCTGAACGTCGACGTCAACGCCCGGGGGGAAGTGTGCGACCTGCGGGGGGTCCTGCAGCGCCGCGGGACCGGCCGGTTCCTCTTTACGGGGATCTGCGCCCTGGAAACGGCCCTCCTGCGGCATATCGAGCCGGCCCGCCCCTCGTCCATCATCGACCTCTTCATCGGCCGGATCCGAAGCCATCCGGGGTCGGTCCGGGCGGCGGTGATCGACGGGGGGGAATGGACCGACATCGGCTCACCCGAGGCCTATCACCGGCTCCAGGGGGCCCCGGAGGCATGAAGATGATGACGGAAGCCGAAATCACGGCGCGCGCCCGGGAAATCCTGGATCTTCCCGCCGCAACGCCGGTCGAATGGATCCCCTTCGCGGACAGGGGGTCGGACCGGGCCTACTTCCGGCTCCGGTGCCCGGACGGCCAATCGATGATCCTGG
>LSQX01305465.1_pt1 | contig 98334 bp, 101 predicted proteins | sample 654561 | NCBI WGS metagenome assembly LSQX01 (sample SAMN04489861, study PRJNA283612) | anaerobic digester metagenome | isolation source: 4 biogas reactors fed with cattle manure at either 37C or 55C with and... | place: Denmark: Kongens Lyngby | collected 2014 | reverse complement strand
CCAGGCGAGCGGCTACGCTCGCTCATGAGGGGTGAATTCTACAGAGCATTACTGAGCCAGTACGGTCATGGAAGCAATATATATTACGGACAACGCGTTTACCTTCAACTCATTAGCTTTGGGGGATATTGATGTTTCATGCTAAGATAAAATCGGAGACCCTTAAGGGAATAGTCGATGTGGTCTCCACACTGGTGGATGAGGCCAAGTTCAATATCAATGCTGATGGTTTCGATCTGAAGGCGGTCGATCCCGCACATGTGGCCATGATCGAGATGAAGGTGGAGAATGGCGCCTTCGAGGAGTTCTCTGCCGACGAGACCGAGCTAGGCGTCGACCTGGACAAGATCAAGGAGGTTCTCAGGTTGGCACGCTCTGGAGACATCATCGAGATGGAGCAGGATGAGGAGAAGAACCGCCTTATCCTGAACGTCGGAAACATCACCCGTCGAATGAACCTCGTGGACATCAGCGGGATGAGCGATCCCAGGGTGCCCAACCTCTCTCTTCCTGCAATGGTGGCGGTCACCTCCGACGAGCTTCAAAAAGGGATCCGCGCCGCTGAATCGGTCAGCGACCACATCGCCCTGACGGCTACCCCCGAAGGCTTCGAGATGTACTCCGAAGGAGACACGGACTCGGTCACCCTGAGGCTGCCAAAGGACCTGCTCATCTCCCTGGATTGCGAGGAGCGTGCGAGGAGCCTGTTCCCTCTTGACTATTTCTCCAACATGGTGCGGTCGATACCCGCCGGCTCGGTGGTCTCCATAAGTCTAGGGAACGACTATCCGGTCAAGTTGGAGTTCGAGATAGCGGACAAGAAGGGCTCGGTCAGGTACCTTCTCGCACCAAGGATCGAGAGCGACTGAGCTCAATTCCTTTCCACCAAACTCCTTCCTTTCTCTGTCGCAACCGTTTCCCGAAAGAGCTTCTGGCATCCCCATGGGAAATCAAGAAAGTTTTTTAATGTCATCCCGTTTATTGACCGCATCTCACTTATTTCGAGGTGCCAAAATTGCACTTGTATGATGACCAAACTATACGGATGCTGGAGTCAAAGGCGAACATCATTCGCCGCCATGTGATCAAGATGACGTTCACAGCCAAATCCGGTCATCCAGGAGGTTCGCTGTCCTATGCCGACATCCTCTCTGCATTATATTTCAATGTGATGAACCACCGGCCGGACGATCCTCAATGGGAGGACCGAGACCGCCTGGTGCTTTCCAAGGGCCATGCCGCCCCCGCTTACTACGCCGCCCTGGCAGAGGCAGGCTACATACCTGTGGAGGATCTCCTCAGCCTGCGTAAGCTTGGCTCTCACCTGCAGGGGCACCCTTGCCGGCAGAAAACCCCTGGCGTAGAGATGTCCACCGGCTCCCTTGGGCAAGGGCTCAGCGTAGCCAACGGCATGGCGCTAGCGGCGAAGCTGGACCGTCGTCCTAGCCGGATATACTGTCTGTGCGGGGACGGAGAGATGGAAGAGGGGCAGAACTGGGAGGCCGCCATGCTCGCATCCCATTACAAATTGGACAACATCACCGCCTTCATCGATCGCAACATGATGCAGATAGACGGGCCGACGGAGAAGGTCATGTCGCTGGAACCTCTCGCGGACAAGTGGAGGGCTTTCGGCTGGAACGTGCTGGAGATAAACGGCCACGATATGCGTCAGATCCTGGAGGCATGCGAAAAGGCATCCCAGATCAAGAGCAAGCCCACGATGATCATAGCTCACACGGTGAAGGGAAAGGGCGTTTCCTTCATGGAGGGGGCGGTCGCTTTCCACGGGAAGGCCCCCAATCCGGACGAGTACCGCATCGCCCTAAAGGAGCTGGGGGAATCGATATGAAGTGGGTCTACACCAGCCAGAGGAAGGAGTACGCCAACGCCTTGACCGAGTTGGGAAAGACGCGCACAGACATCGTGGTGCTGGATGCCGATCTGTCGTCCAGCACAAGGACGGTGGAATTCGCCAAGAAGTTCCCTGAGCGATTCTTCAACTGTGGCATAGCGGAACAGAACATGATGGGCACCGCTGCCGGCTTGGCCGCTAGCGGGAAGGTAGCATTCGCTTCAAGCTTCGCGGTCTTCGCCACCGGTCGGTGCTGGGACCAGATCCGCCAGTCGATAGCATATCCCAACCTCAACGTCAAGATAGTGGCTACGCATGCCGGCATCACGGTGGGCGGAGATGGCGCCTCCCATCAGGCTCTGGAAGACATCGGTCTGATGAGGTCGTTACCTAACATGACGGTCATCGTACCGGCCGATGGGATAGAGGCATACAAGGCGGTAATGGCGGTCGCGGACCACTGCGGCCCATGCTATGTCCGCCTTGGGCGCGCCGACGTCCCCATGCTCACCTCCATGGAATCGGAGTTCACCATTGGAAAGGCGGCCGTTCTCCGGGAAGGAAGCGATGTGAGCCTTGTGGGCTGCGGCCAGATGGTGGCTGTATGCATGGACGCGGCCGAGGAACTGCAGAAGAGGGGGATCGAGGCTGAAGTTATCAACATGTCCACCATCAAGCCTTTGGACGAGGAGACCCTTCTGCGCTCCGTGGAGAAGACCGGCGCGGTGGTCACGGCAGAGGAGCACAACATATCCACCGGCTTGGGAAGCGCCGTCGCGGCGGTCCTGGGAGAGAGACTGCCATCGCCGCTGAAGATGATCGGGACGCCTGACTGCTTCGGCGAGTCTGGCGAGAGCGAGGAACTGATGCGCCGTTATGGACTCACCGCGGAGAGGGTGGCCCTTGCCGCGGAGGAGGTCATTCGGAGGAAGAGACAATGAAGATATTCATCGACACCGCCAACCTGGACAAGATCCGTGAAGTGAACAGCTGGGGCATCCTGGACGGCGTCACCACCAACCCCAGCCTGGTTGCCAAGGAGAATACAGACTTCGAGACTCTGGTCGGGGAGATATGTAAGATCGTGAGCGGCCCCATCAGCGCGGAGGTCATGAGCGAGACGGCGACGGAAATGGTGGAAGAGGCGCGCAAGCTCGCCGCCATCAACAAGAACGTCGTCATCAAGGTCCCCATGACCGAGGAAGGACTGAAGGCCACCAAGACGTTGGCGGAGGAAGGCATCCCTGTCAACATGACGTTGGTGTTCTCGGCCGCCCAGGCCTTGCTCGCCTGCAAGGCCGGAGCGCGATACATATCGCCGTTCGTTGGCCGCTTCGATGATGTCGGCGAGGACGGTCTGAGGCTCATCGCGGAGATCATGGACATTCTGGACTCCTATGACTTCGACACCGAGGTCATCGTGGCTTCGATCAGGCATCCCATACACGTCACGCAGGCCGCACGGATGGGTGCGCATATCGCCACCATTCCCTACGACGTCCTGAAGAAGATGTTCAACCATCCCCTCACCGACATCGGCATCAAGCGGTTCAAGGACGACTGGGCCAAGGTGCCGAAGAAGTGAGGAAACCCCTTCCCTTCTTCATCCGCCAGCCTGGCGATGGCCAGGCAAGGCTCCCTGTCGAGCGAAAGATATATTGCTACGAGACCGATTTTTCGAGCCGCCATGGACCCTGTCAGAATCGCAGCGCAACGAGCTCGTGAATCTTCATATTCTCTAGCGAGCATGGACCTCAGAACCCGGAACGAGGCGCTTCTCAAGATAGCCGAGGCCCTCGAGGCGAACAGCGAGGAGATAATAAAGGCTAACAGCGAAGACCTGGAGGCCGCCAGGTCAGCTGAGATATCGCCGGTGTTGATCAAGCGCCTGCGTTATGATCGGGAGAAGATCGAGGATTCGATCCGCTCCATCCATTCGTTGGTCGAGCAAGAGGATGTGGTAGGTAAAACGCTCTCCCGGACCGAGTTGGACGAAGGTCTCGTTCTGGAGAAGATATCATGTCCCATCGGAGTGATCGGGGTGGTGTTCGAGTCCCGCCCAGATGCCTTGGTTCAGATCTCCTGTTTGTGTCTGCGTTCCGGCAACGCCGTGCTTCTGAAGGGCGGCATCGAAGCCAAGAGTACCAACGAGGCCCTGGCACGGACCATCGTGGGGGCTGCGACATCGGTCGATGAACGCTTTGCCGATGCCGTGCAGCTGCTCTCCACCAGGGAGCAGTTCCAGGAACTATTGAAGCACGATGACCTGATCGACCTGATCATTCCCCGTGGCTCTAACGAACTGGTCCGTTCAATAAAGGCGTCCACGCGCATACCCGTGCTCGGACATGCGGCCGGCGTCTGCCACACGTACGTGGATAGGTCGGCGGACCTGGACATGGCGATGAAGGTATGCTTCGACGCCAAGGTGCAGTACCCGGCGGTGTGCAATTCCATGGAGACCTTGCTCGTCCATGACGACGTGGCCAAGGACTTCCTCCCCATGATGGCGGCCAAATACGCCGAGGCTGGAGTGGTGCTGAGGGGTGACGAGAGGGTTAGAGGCATCATCGATGCCGAGGAGGCGACGGAGGACGACTGGTCGGCAGAGTATGGAGACCTAGTGCTCAGCATCCGCGTCGTGGGTTCGGTGGACGAGGCGATCGATCACATAAACCGCTATTCGTCGCATCATACGGACGCCATAGTAACGTCCGATCCCGGCACCGCGAGAAGGTTCCTCGATCTGGTGGACTCATCCTCCGTCATGTGGAACGCTTCCACCCGCTTCGCCGACGGCTATCGCTATGGGCTAGGTGCAGAGGTAGGCATCTCCACCAACAAGACCCATGCCCGCGGGCCTGTGGGGCTGGAAGGCCTGGTGATCTACAAGTACGTCCTTTCAGGGAACGGACACATCGTCAGCGATTACACAGGGAAGGACGCCCGGAAGTTCACACATAGGCGGTTGGCATGAGAAGGCTAGCGCCCAGGCGAGTAGTGGTGAAGATCGGCACGAACACCATCTGCCGCGAGGATGGCACGGTCGACCAGGGATATTTGGAAGATGTGGCCAGACAGATCTGGGAGCTGCAGGAGAGAGGGATCCAGAGCATAGTCGTCACGTCGGGGGCCATCGGTACCGGCTCTGCAGAGCTGGGGCTTGATGGGAAGAACAAGGACATTGCCATGAAGCAGGCTTGCGCCGCCGTGGGGCAGGCGATCCTGATGATGGCATGGCGCGATGCATTTCGCGCCTTCGGCATGAGCGTTGGCCAGGTGCTCCTCACCTATGGGGCGTTCTCCAACCGGGCGCGTTACCTCGATCTGAGAAAGGCCATCGACGAACTGTTCCGCCTGGGAGTGGTCCCGGTCGTCAATGAGAACGATGTCATATCGACCGATGAGATCGAGGAGGTGTTCGGAGACAATGACAAATTGTCAGCTCTGGTCGCCAGCAAGATGGATGCAGATCTCCTCATCCTGCTGACGGACGTGAACGGTCTGTATGATCGGAACCCGGAGACGGATCCCGACGCAAGGCTGATACCGACCGTGGACGAAATCACCAAGGACATAGAGCGGATCGCTGGCAGCCGTAAGAACGAGCGTTCTACCGGCGGGATGCGGACAAAGATAAGCGCCGCCCGGGTGGCCATGGAATCAGGATGCAACATGGTCATCGCCAATGGCCATGAGCCAAACGTAATAGTGAGGATCGTGAACGGCGAGGAGCTTGGCACGCTGTTCACCCCTCATGTGCGGTATTCAAACAGGGAGCGTTGGATTCTGTTCGCCTGTCCTCGTGGGAAGATAAACATCGATGAAGGGGCCGAGAGGGCGATCCGGGACGGGAAGAGCCTTCTCCCCTGTGGGATCATCTCGGTGGAGGGCAAGTTCAAGAAGGGAGAGGTGGTGCGCATCAACGGCATCGCCAAGGGGGTGGTGGACTACAGTTCTGCCGAGATCGCCGAAATGGTCGAGACCTGCCGAAGGGAGAAGGCGGAAGGCCGCCACAATGGTCATGACAAGGCGGTCGTGGAGAACGAGAACATAGTCCTCCATGATTGAGAAGATGTTTCAGGCCAGGTCCCTGGCCCATTTCCTTATCCGTTCCCAGTCGCGGAAATCATAAGGGCGGGATATGTCCATGCCCTTCTTCTCCATCTCTTCCTTGGCTCCCACTCGGGATAGAAGGAATCTAGTGAACATGCCGTACTTGGCGAAGTCCACCTCTCCCCCGAACAAGCCCATTGCTACGGGCTCAAGGCCGTTCGACCCCGCCACATCCTCTAGGTACATCTTGCGGGCAGCCTCCACTTTATCTTCGAACAGGATGTCGCTGCAGCATGCGAACAGCGCCACCTTCTTCTTCGCCAGAGCATCGGCGTTCTTGCGAAGGAACTCCTGTGCGGGTTTGGTCCACTTGCCGATGAAAACGGGGCTCCCAACGATCAACAGGTCATAGCGATCGAGGTCGGTGGGGATCCGTTCTCGAAGGTCGACCACCTCGACGGAGGCGCCCCTGGCGATCAGCTCGGAGGCGACGGCGTCGGCCACCTTCGCCGTGCTGCCATATTTCGTCCCGAACGCCACGAGAACGTTCATGCCGCCACCTCTCGGGAGGACAGTGCATCGCGGCGGACGAGCAAAAGGTAGCCGATGAAGAGTGCTGGCAGGACCATGCCCAAGATCGCGGTGCTCTGTATGGCCACGATGGCCCAGGCATCGTAGATGATGGTGACCACGCTGAGGGCGATGGTGCCGTAGGCTCCCCACGGCCGCCCTTCGAGCAGGCCGGCCGCAGTGATCATACCGAACGCTCCAAGCAGTAGGAAGGGTACGGTCAGAAGGAGCATGGGCTGTGTGACAGGGTTCTCCAGAAGGGTGGTCAACTGGGCCTCGATGTCACTTCCCAGCGCTCCAGTGGTTCCGAGGGCGAAGTAGAATCGCAACGCGGACTGCACGATGGCCAGCATGGCTATTGCGACGGTTCCTTTGGTTCTGTTATGTTTCATGATTTTCACCTTGAACAAGAATATGCCGGAACGGCTCTTCTTTTTCAGTCAATGCCGAGATTGAAAAGATGCACCATGGGAGCTGATATGGTGCATATCTTCTCGCCCACGATTGAAGAAATGAACGTCCGGGATCGCCCCCTTCATCTACTGGGCCCACCGTGGACCGGAAGGATCGATCCCCGCAATCCCTCGTAGTAGCGAGCATCGAGTATCAGGTTCGGTCGCACCTCCTCGAACATCCCGCTCATCTCCAGGTCGGCCACCGTGCCGTTGATGTCGCCGATGCTGGATGACCAGAACACCACGATGAACTGGTCAGGCCGGTCGCCGAAATGATAGGTGATGATCTCTTGTAGGGCCAGCTTCTTCACCATTGCCACCGCGGCCTTCTCGTGCTCTTGCCCTTTCTTGATGGTCAGATGCAAGGCGGCAAATAGGTCCGAGGAGCGATTGAGGTATAGTTCCATCGAGAAATGGACCAACATCTCTCGGGTCAGCCGATCTATGTGCCTGCGCACCGTCCTCGGCGCCACGCCCAGTTCCTTGGCGATCTCTGTGACGGGGCGGCGGGAGTCCTCGGAAAGGGCCTGAACTATCTTGACGTCCATAGGGTAGATGATCGGTTCATTGTCCGGTGAGGGAAGGGGGAACTGCACCACCCCTATGTCTGGATCGTCCAACTGGGCCTTTTTGGTCACGGCAGAGACGAAATTGCCTATGCGGTTGGGATCGAACACCACTCCCGATAGGTACAGGTACTTGTCCGTGGCCACCAAGGCCATGTCCATGCCCTGAACGTCCCTAAGCTCATCCAGCACCTTGTACAGTGAGGGGGCCCTGGACCGGCCATGAACCATCACCCAGATGCCTTTCAGCGCGACCACCGAGAAGGCGGCATGGAAATTGGCCACCATTCCGGACGAGATCAGGGACTGCACCCTACGATGCACGCTCTGAACCGTGGTACCCAGGGTTTCGGCAAGTTCAGAATAGGAAGTTCGCGAGTTGTACACCAATAGGCGACATAACGCGACGTCGGTCTCATCCATCAGCGGGAGGAGAGCACGGAATGGGTATAGGCTTTTTTACCAAACTCTCTGAATCATCTTAAAGTTCAGAAAAGGCTAATTACTCCAATCAGCATCGTAGAGGACATCATGGACGGGAAGGTGAGCGGTGAGGACTGCTGCCCTCGTGAGGAACTCCGGGTGGAAGCCATCGTGAGCGTGGACGAACGAGGGCAGATGGTCCTTCCAAAGGACATAAGGGATAAGTTCGAGCTTAAGGCCGGAGACAAGCTGGCAGTGGTGACGAAGGAGAGGGATGGCAGGGTCTGCTGCATATATCTCTTCAAGACCGACGAACTCCTTGGGATGGTCAAGGACCGGCTCGGCTCGCTTCTTTCCGGTAAAGTGGACGAGAGGTGATGGCATGAACGAGGTCATGTCGACCACATCGACACTGGGCCCCAGGGAGCGGCGTGACCACCTGCTCGCCCGCCTCGGCCATCGCCGCATGGAGCATAGGGTCCTGCCCGGCCTATATCGCCTGGGCCAGCCGGATCGCTCCTCTCCGGTCCTCGTCAGCGCCAACTACACCCTCAGTTTCGACGCCCTGCGCTCTTCTCTTCGCGGGATCGATGCCTACATTCTTGTCCTCGACACCAAGGGCGTCAACGTATGGTGCGCGGCCGGCAAGGGCACCTTCGGAACGGATGAGCTGGTAGAGCGCATCAGGTCGACGTCGTTGGAGAGCCACGTGGACCATCGCAGGCTCATCCTGCCGCAACTGGGGGCGCCGGGAGTGTCGGCCCATGAGGTCAAGCAGAGGACCGGTTTCTCAGTGGAGTACGGTCCGGTGAGAGCGGCCGATTTGCCGGATTACCTCAGCTCCGGTGCTACAGAAGAGATGCGAAGGGTGACCTTCCCCCTGCGGGACCGTGCAGTGCTCATCCCCGTGGAGCTGAGGAATGTTGCAATAGAGGCGGTGATCGCGATCGTAGCATTGTTCATCCTTGGAGGCCTCGTTCCCGCACTCATCGCACTAATGGCCGTCATGGCCGGCGCCGTTCTATTCCCGTTGCTCCTTCCTTATCTGCCAACGAAGGACTTCACCACCAAGGGCATGCTGCTGGGCATAGCGGCCTCGGCTCCCTTTGCGATGTACTATCTAGCTTCCGAGCCTGGCTGGACCGGCCTTGCTTATTCGGCAGGAACTATCATGCTCATGGTCTCGGTGGTAGGATTTCTGGCCCTCAACTTCACCGGCTGCACGACATACGCGTCCCGAAGCGGAGTAAGGAGGGAGATATTCCGATATGTTCCCGCCTTGGTCATTATGGCCGTGGTCGGCGTGTCGGTACTGGCGATCACGATCGCTATCGCCGCTCTGGGGTGGTTCTGATGGATATGCCGTTGATGATCTTGGAAGAAGTGGATGCCAATAGCATCAACACCCTGCGCTTCTATCCTGGGCGTTGCGTCCGTTGCGGAAGATGCCGGGAGGTGTGCCCTCATGGTGTATTTGCATTCGATGATGGGAAAATAAAACTGGAGGCTCCTGAGAGATGCATGGAATGCGGGGCCTGTCAGCGGAACTGCCCGGCGGCCGCGATCGCCGTGGACGCGGGAGTGGGGTGCGCTAGCGCCATGATAAGGGCAGCGCTCACTGGCTCCAAGGAAGCGACCTGCGGGCCTGAATGCTGCCGATGAGCGGTCGGACCTTGTGATACGCCGCGACCCGACCCATGGGGCTGAGGTCCAGGCCTCTCGCCTCGCTCCCACCTTGCGTTCGTCACATCTAGCATGCACAGGGAGAGAACGTCCATGATGCATGGATCGGGCGGTTCCTGCCCTGGCCTCCATTCCTTTTACCAGTGCATCCTTCGCGGCTTTGTCAGCGCATGCACGGCTTGTGCATAACTCGATCCATCCTCATCCTGATTCTGAAGGTTCAGGGCGGGGCTTCTTGAGATATCGTTAAACGTCGCCCATGCCATATTCCACTTCATGGCAACTGTCTCCCTTGCCAGCTATGCCGTACTGGGTATACAGGCGGCGATATTGCTGGTCATGCTGTTCGGGGTGTATACCATGAAGGTCAGGAGGCGGACCCGCCCTCACGGCACCATCATGGCCATCCTCGTCGTGGTGAACATCATCACCGTGGTGGCGGTCATGACACCGACCTTCTATGACATGGCCCCTGCCCCTGGCGCTGCTGGCGCCTCCCTGCTGCTTGCCCATCATTATCTTGGGCTGTTGGCGATCATCCTGACCTCGGTCGTCGCTTTCACCTGGGTCCTTCGAGGGGCGAAGGACAAGGGATGTCTGGGAACCGGTCGCCGGGGAAGGACGATCATGCGCACAACGTTAGTGGTATGGACCGCTTCCCTCCTGCTCGGCATGGCGTATTTCATCGCAGGCCTGTGAGATCGTCCCTCAGCAGCACGCTCCGTGATGTCCAAGATTCGCCCGTTCTCCCGGAATTGTAAATATGGATTGTGCGATTGCATGGACATGCGCACCCTTGCTGATGTGGGCGAGAAGGCCGCCGTGGCAGCCATCCTGGGCCGCTTGAGGGGTTCAACCGCGGTGGGACCTGGTGACGATGCGGCAGCCATCGAAGTGGCTGGGAGATATGTGGTGGCATCCACCGATATAGTGTCTCGCCTCGCCCACATGCCGAGAGGCATGTCGCCAAGGGATGTTGGATGGTTCGTAGCCGCCGTCAACCTCTCCGATATTGCGGCAATGGGGGCGCGCCCGTTAGGGCTTCTTCTCTCCTTCTGCCTTCCACGGAACTACCTGCTTGAAGATCTGGAGGAGATGATGGAAGGTGCCCAGGAATGCGCCCTATCGGTCGGCACGGAGATACTGGGCGGGGATACCAAGGAGGGGAAGGAACTGGTCATCGCCGGCACCGCGCTGGGGGAGGTGGAGAAGGAACACATCCTATTGAGGCGAGGCGCCAGGGAAGGCGATCTCCTTGCTGTGACCGGCACGATGGGGCTTGCCTCCGCAGGTTATGCGGCCGTCTCGAACGGACTCGATGCTCCCGACGCGATAGATGCGCTCATTCGGCCAAAACCGCGCATCAGGGAGGGAATGGCGATAGCCTCCTCCGGGTCGGCCACTTCCGCCATGGATGTGACCGATGGGCTTGCCTATTCGGTGCATGAACTATCCCGTCACAGCGGGGTTCATTTCGCTGTAGACTGGGACGCCATACCCGTACGGTCCGAGGTCCATGAGATCGCCAAAGCCGTGGATGGAAGCGTGGAGGACATGGTGCTACACTACGGGGGCGATTATGAGCTACTGTTTACCATCCGGCCGGACATGCTGGATGCTGCGAGGGACGCCTTGAACGATGGGTTCACCGTCATCGGGCGTGCCGGAGGGCAGGAAAACGTTTTAATCAAGGGCGGGAAGGTATCATACCTGGAGCCTCACGGGTACGAACATTTCAAGGGGGTGAATCTCTGAAGGAGGCCAGGTTCTGGAGGTCGGAAGGGGATCGGGTCCGCTGCCAGCTGTGCCCTCATTCATGCGGGATCGCGCCTCTGCGGAGAGGCATCTGCGGAGTTAGGGAGCATCGTGACGGCAAACTGTTCAGCATGAACTATGGCAAGGTGTCTTCGGCAAACATCGATCCGGTGGAGAAGAAGCCGCTGTTCCATTTCCATCCTGGTTCGGAAGTGTTCTCGCTGGGAAGCATAGGATGCACATTTCGATGCGCCCATTGCCTCGTCCCTGGAACCTATGTAGTGACCAGCAAGGGAGCCCACAGGGTCGAGGAGATCTCGGGGATCGGCAGGGACGAGCTCCTCACCCATGCCGGGCGTTTCATGAAGGTCAACAACATCTTCGACCACCACTATTCTGGCAAGGTCTGCAAGGTCAAGCCGAGACATCTACCAGAGATAGTATGCACTCCAGAACATCGATTCCTCGCGTCCGCGCTCCCCGGATCTTCCCGCTTGAAGAAGATCGAGGCCCAGGACCTGAAGGAGGGGCATTTCGTCGCGATTCCCAAGAGGAAGGAGCATGCGGGGGCAGATGTGCTTGATGTCAGGATGGCCCTGTCCAATGCCGTCCATCACTCTAACGGTGAACGCAGGAAGATCGCACAGGCGACCATCGACATCGTCGAAGAGAGCGACCTCCTAAGATCGACCGATGGGCAACACTCGATCCCTTCAACTATCGAAATGAGCCCTGGACTGGCTCGCCTTCTCGGCCTGTATTGTGCAAGAGGCCGCGTACGTAGCTGCGACGACAGGATGGGTGCGGGCGATGTCATCATCTCCCTTGGAGAAACGGACGGCGATCTTGCCGATTTCGTGAAGGAGACTTGTCAAGATCTGTTCGGCGCAGATGTCTGGATCTCCAGGGAGGGGACCGCTCTAAGGGTCCATGTGTTCGGACCCCTTCTGGCAATGCTGCTCAAGGAGCTATGCGGTGGCGATCATGGGGAGAAGAGGGTCCCCGATATCATGTTCAACAGTTCCGCCGAGGCAGCGGGCTCATTTCTGCAGGGTTATTTCGATGGGAACGGATGCGATGGACAAGGTTGTTTGGAGGCGATAACGGCCTCGAGGCCTTTGGCCATGGGCGTCTGCGAACTGCTGCTGTCCCGGGATGTGGTCCCCGAGCTCCATCAGCATTCTTCCCTCGAGCCTCCGGTATGTGGCAGGACGGTCGACAGGCCTGTTACGTACGTCATCAGAATACCTTCAGCGTTCGACCTGATCCATGGTAGGTGGATGGACAAGCACAGGACCTTCTATCATGAGGATGAGAGATACTTCTTCGTTCCTATCGAATCCGTCTCTGAACAGTTCTATGAAGGATATGTCTATAATTTCGACATCGAGGAGGACCACACCTATACGGCCAACTTCGCAGCCGTGTGCAATTGCCAGAACTACACCATATCCATGGCATCGCTGAGCGAGTTCGGCACTCGGGACATGATGCCCGACGAGGCCACCCGCATCGCGCTGGACAACCGTTGCCAGGGGATAGCCTTCACCTACAATGAACCTACGATATGGCATGAGTTCGCGTACGACACTTGCAAACTGGCCAAGGAGAGAGGGCTGTATACGGCATACGTGACCAATGGTTACATCCAAGAGGAGCCGCTGCGCGAGATATCCAAGTATCTCGATGCCATGAACATCGACATAAAGGGTTTCACCCAGGAGTTCTACAAGGGAGTGTGCCGGGCCCCGCTCCAACCAGTGCTGGACGCTACCATGCTCGCACATTCCCTGGGGATCCATATCGAACTGACATATCTGATCATCCCGGGAAAGAACGACAGTGAGAAGGAGATACGCGATTTCGCGGCATGGTGCTCGGAGCTAGACCCACGGGTTCCAGTGCACTTCTCCCGGTTCCATCCAGATTATAGGATGGTCGACACTCCGCCAACCCCGATAGGCACCATGGAGATGGCAAGGCGTATAGCGGGGGAAGAGGGGTTGAAGTTCGTCTACCTGGGCAATGTGCGCATGCCTCACGCCGAGGACACCTACTGCCCCCGCTGTGGAACACTGCTCATCGAGAGGGATGGGTTCACGGTGGCCACAATGGGGGCGCGCGACGGCAAGTGTCCACGATGCGGTGAGGATCTATACATGGTGCAGGCCGAGGGCAAGGCCATGCGCACGGAGCGGCAAAGCGGGTGATGCCTTGGACGTTGAAGATCTGCTCGACAGCTTGAGCGCATGCTATGATGTCGATGGCTGGTGGCCCGCCGAGTCGGAGTGGGAGGTGATGGTCGGCGCCCTTCTAGTGCAGCAGACGATGTGGGAGAACGTGGAGAAGGTGCTCAGCGATCTGAAGTGCCGTGGGTTGATGGACGTGCAGGCCATTGCGTCCATGCCTTTGGAGGATCTGCAGGAGGTGGTACGTCCTGCCGGGTTCTATCGTCAGAAGGCGTCACGCATCCAGAACCTTGCTCGGCATATCGTGCACCATCACTCCGCCGACCCATGTCGGATGCTGGAGAAGGATGTAGGGGAATGCAGGGTGGAGCTGCTGTCCCTGCCAGGCATCGGGGATGAGACCGCCGACGCCATCCTCCTGTTCGCCGGCCGAAAGCCAAAGTTCATAGCCGCCGCCTATGTGCGACGGTTGCTGGATAGGCTGGGCATGATATCATCCGATGACTATGGGGAGGTGCAGCGCTTCATGGAGTCGAGGTTGCCATTGGACGCTGAACTGTACATGCGCCTCTATGCCCTCATGGTACATCACGCCCGCACGGTCTGTCGCGCCCGACCACGTTGTCAGGACTGTTGCATCAGATATCGATGCCGCTTCACCCGATGATCAGGAACAGCAGGTTGCCTATGATCACCGAGAACGGGATCGATATGGTGATCGGGATCAGGAAAGGCACCTTGGGCGTGACCCAGATCTCGTTGACGCCAGCAGCCCTCAGCGCCTGAAATTGTGCTCCGGCCTCTTCGGAGCTCCGGGGGAAATATTCCATCCTTCGTTCCCCGTCCACCATCCGTTCCATTGGCCAGACGAAGCTCTTCTCAGCCCTGTCCAATGACATGCGGTACCCGAACAACATGGCCGGGATGTTCACGTCCCTCCTTGCGATGTTGAGGATCAGGAGGGCGATAGGCACCGCCAGGGAGACCAGGGCGGCATTGAACAGGATAAGCAATGGGAACGGAAGGATGAACTCGCTCAGCTCGGTCGGAGGGGCGATGAGCGGGAACGAACCGATGAACGGATACACGGGGAACATTATGGCCAGGGCGATCAAGGCCTTGGCGTCCGCCCCGCCCTTTATTATGTCGAACTGATATAGAATGATGAATATGGCAAACATCACGGGGATTATCATGAGGTTCCAGAGGTACAGCTCCGTGTAATGTTCGATCACCAGCCACGCGAGCGATGCGAACGTCGCCACGTAGAGCAGGAGGGGCACGAGGTTCACGCCATCTTCGAACATCCCCTTCCTCTCCCAGAAGATGTCCAGGAACACGACCGCGATGGGCAGTAGGATGAGGTAGTATGACAGGTCGGCCGCATCAAGGTACATCTGCACTGCCAGGAATGCCATGCCCGCCACCCCGAGGAACAGCCAGTAGACGTCGGAGACCTCCCTGGTCCTCCAGTCAGCCCTCGACGCCATGAGCAACAAGGCGAAAGCGAGCACTACTTTCGATACGGTCAACCAGTCCATGATGCGGGGGCCAATGGGATGGGCCCGTAAAAATCTTGCTCGCCAGTGATCCGCTCGTGAGAATGACCCCGGCACCTCTCCGAAGACCTTCATCTTGGACCATCGGATGAACCTTTTTAAGCGATGACACAATGCGGGCGATGATGCGAAGGGCCCTAGTACCGGTACTCCCGGTACTGATAGTGCTCGCCGTCACCATGCTGCCGGCAGCCTCGGCCGATCCTGTCAATGTCATGGAGGTCGGCGCCTACGAAGGAAGCATCGGAGCTTCTGAATCCATCACCTTCCAGTGGGTTCTGTACAATAATGACAGCTTCCCATATCTGGTAACGGTGATCCCCATCTTCGCAGAGGGAGGGGATGGCATCGCCGTGACACCGTCGGAAAGCTTCATTTCCCTGGATCCAGGTGAACATCGGACCGTAGAGGTCAAGCTCTCTGCATCCCAGGGTGTTTCAACCCATCATGCAGACCTTAGGGTAACGTTCAACATGACGAGGATGGACGATCCCTCCCAGTACATGGTGGTGGAGAGGTCGGCTTCCATGGACGTCACAGCGCTGTTCGAGAGGGGAGGAACGAAGATATTCGTATGGGATAACAACCTGCCCGCTCCGTTGAACACCGCTTGGGGAACCTTCATCATAGAGCTGCTAGGATGGATCATGGTAGCCTCCCTGGTGCATCTGGTCCTCTTCCCATTGGTCGGACGCATCGTCAAAAGGACCAGGATAAAGGTCGACGATCAGCTGCTGAGAATCCTCAGAACGCCCGTCCTCGTAGTGGTAGTCTCCTTCGGCCTGCTGGATTCGTTGGACATCCTAGGCATACCGGCAGATGTATATGTCAGCCTCTGGCAGTTGTACGAGATCGTCGTGATAATGGTCGTGGCGTGGACGTCCTACCGCATCTTCAATGACATCATCATCGACTTCGCAGGGAAATGGGCCGCGAAGACCGAGTCGGGCATCGATGATGTCCTCGTGCCCCTGCTCCATAAGGCCGGCTTGCTGATAATCCCCATATTCGCCGCGGGCGCGGCATTGTCCGTCGTGGGGATCGACCTCACCTTGGCGGTAGCCAGCCTAGGCGTGGTGGGTCTGGTGGTAGGTCTTGCTGCTCAGCACAGCCTGGGCAACCTGTTCTCAGGCATACTATTGATGCTCGACCGCCCGTTCAAGGTCGGCGACGTCGTGAGGCTGGACACTGGGGAGATATGCAGGGTTGTGAAGATCGGCCTGCGTTCCACACAGTTGCATAACACGTTCGACCATGACATCATCATCCTACCCAATGATATGCTGGCGAACAGGAAGGTGGAGAACTGGTCTCGTCCCGACAACCGCCACTCGCAAGGTACCGAGGTCAGGGTGGCATACGGCACCGATCTGGAGAAGGTGCACAAGCTCTTGTTGCAGGTGGCCCACGAACACCCGGATGTGATAAAGGAGCCAGGCCAGATGCCATATGTGCGCACTGCCAAGCTGGGCGAATCCGGGGTGGACTTCAAGGTGTGGTACTGGGTGGAGCTAAAGAACATGTGGCGCGTCGCCTCGGATATGAGGACCGCGGTGGACAAGAAGCTCAGGGAGGAAGGCATAGAGATAGCGCTGCCTCAACGGGTCATCACCTTCAATGGCTCCCCTTCGGAAGAGCAATGAAACCCCTTCCCTCACACTTCCTGACAAGGTATTTCAAATCCGCTCTCATATTCCTGGACGAGGTGCGTTCATGGAAGTAATGACAGCGATCAGGGGCAGAAGGAGCATTCGCAAGTATCGACCAAGGGAGATCCCAACCGAGGTGCTGGAGGAGGTGCTGGAAGCGGGCCGGCTAGCTCCCTCGGCGGGGAATCGGCAGGCCTGGGAGCTCATCATCGTCACCGACAAGGGAACCCTGGGCGAACTGGTACCGGCGTGCAAGAACCAGCAGTTCGTCGGGGAGTGCTCTGCCTTCCTTGCCGCTGTGGAGGTCCCGGGGCAGAGATGGTCGATGACCGACCTCACCATCATGATGGACCACCTCACGCTGGCAGCCCATGAGAAAGGCCTTGGAACATGCTGGATAGGGGCGTTCGACAAGGATGCGATAGGCAAGTTGCTAGGTGTCCCGCCAGACCGTTCGGTGGCGGTCTGCATGACACTAGGCTACCCCGACGAGGACCCTTCACCCCGCAGTCGTAAATCCCCCCAGGAACTGTATCACTGGGAGCGCTACGGGCAGCGGAAATGAGGTCTTTGGGTTGCCAGACGCTTGCTTCGTGGGAGTCGCCGACGGCAACCTATTATCCAAAGCATGACATCTCTATCATTGCCGGAGCCATCATGTGGGAGGCCATAGTTCACATGGGCGAATGGAACGTTACGATAGTGATGCCGTGTTGATCGGAGCAATGGGGGATGCCCATGGCGGGAGGTTCCTTCGACTGGAAGGGCTGCAGAGGCAGCTTGAAGGCCTTGATCTGCTCCTGTTGGCTGGAGATATCACGGATTCTAGCAACATCGATGCATTTGGGACCGTGCTGAAAGCCATTCGCAAGCGCTCCAGCGTACCGATCGTTGCCATCTTCGGAAATGACGAGTACGAGCAGGACCGCGACAGCTTCCGGGAGACCTACGACATAACCTTCCTGGACGATGAGCGGGCGGACATCAACATCGGAGAGCACACCGTTCGAATCGTGGGAACGACCGGCATGCTGGACCGTCCTACCTGGTGGCAGAGGAACAATGTTCCTGGCATCTACGAGAAGTATCGGAAGAGGGTGGAGGTTGTCGCGGACCTGCTGGATAGGGAAGGCTGCGACGTATTGATCCTATTGAGCCATTATGCCACGACATACCTGACGTTGCACGGCGAAAGGGAGAGGGCCTTCCCGGAGATGGGGTCCAGGGCCATGGAGGCGGTCCTGCTGGAGAAGAGGCCGGACATCAGCATACATGCCCATGCTCATAATGGAAGCAAATATGCCGTCGTCTCGAGGAAGAGGCGCTCGCCAGACGATGAGGGCGGTCCGGCGGTCCTGGTCTGGAACGTCTCCCTTCCTCTCAACAAAGGTGTCACCCGTTTCGAGATAAGCGTGGGAGAGGTGAACGATGTCAGGGTGCTCCACTGAGATCGACCTCGTGGACTTGATCTATCGGGCGGTGTCCGAGATACCGGAAGGGATGGTGTCCACATATGGGGACATCGCTCGGGCTCTGGGAGATATCAAGGCGGCAAGGGCGGTAGGGGATGTATTATCCCGCTCGGACAGGCCAGCGGAGGTGCCGTCTCATCGAGTGGTATACTCCACGGGCGAGATATCACACACCGACGGCACCGAACCGCAGCTCCGAAAGGAGATGTTGGAATCGGAAGGTGTCCCCATCCTGAATGGCAAGGTTCAGCTGGAGGCCGTGCGTTTCTCGGACTTCAACATCGATGCCGTGCTCGTCCGGCTCAGGAAGGAGCAGAGCAGCATCGCCGACCGGGTCATCCTGGAGGATGAGCCTGAAGAGCCACATTTGATCGCTGGCCTGGATGTCTCATATCAGGGCGACGACGCCTTCGCAGCCCTCTGCGTGATGGACCGCCACACCGGTGACATAGTGGAGGAAAGGACATCGCACTGTTCGGTCCGGTTCCCCTATGTGCCCACCTACCTGACGTACCGTGAGCTGCCCGCCCTTCGGCCGTTGGTGAAGAGCGTTCCGGGCATGGCGTACCTGATGGATGGCCATGGCGTCCTCCATCCCCGCCGGGCGGGGATCGCCTGCCACATAGGGGTGGCGCTGGACGTTCCCATGGTGGGCGCGGCGAAATCCATCCTGACAGGCACCGTCGACGACATGGACGCGGAGCGCTCCCCCATTCGTCTCGATGGCCATATCGCGGGGTGCATGCTTCGCCAGGGGAGGAGAGCAACGTTCGTCTCCCCCGGGCATAGGATATCGCTGCGACGCGCGGTCAGGCTGTGCTCCGAGATGCTGCAGAGGGGCATTCCCGCCCCGCTCCGTCGCGCCCATCAACTGGCAAACCAGGCTCGGAAGGAGGCGTTCGCATGAGGATACTGATATTCGGTGCAGGAGCGATCGGTAGCGTCCTGGCGACCATGCTCTCGCCTCTTCACGACGTCGATGTCGCGGTGAGAGGCGAACACGCTCGCCGTATCCTGGAGGAGGGATTGATCATCAGGGGAGCAGTGGAGCGTTCCGCCCACCCCGGGACGGAGCCTCGGGGCCGCTATGACATGATATTCATCACCACCAAGGCGTATGACGTAGAACAGGCTTCGAGGTCAGCAGAGGCCTTCTCAGGCGATGAGACCACAATAGTGTCGCCCCAGAACGGTCTTCGTCATGTGGGGGTGCTGACCGAGAGGTTCGGCGACCGGGTGGTGCTGTCCCCCACTACCATGGGTGCTACGAGGATAGGTCAGGTCGAGGTCAGGTTGGCGGCGATGGGGACGACGGTCGTAGGATCCATGCATGGAGACCCTGGTAGGGCGGAGAAGGTGGCGGCCGTGTTGAACGAGGCGGGGGTCAGGAGCGAGGTCTCGGACAACATCATCGGGGAGGTATGGACGAAGGCCATAGTCAATGCGTGCATCAACCCCCTAGCCTCGCTTGCCGGAGTTCCCAACGGTGTCTTGCTGGAGCGCAGGCCGCTTCTCGCCATCGCGGAGCTGGCCTGTTCCGAGGCCGTGGCGGCCGCCACGGCATGCGGGGTTGCGCTCACCCGCCACGACGTCTTTTCATGGGTCAAGGATGTCATGCGATCCACGAGGGAAAACCGTTGCAGCATGCTGCAGGACATAGAGGCTGGCAGACGCACGGAGATCGATGAGATCAATGGCGAACTGGTACGCATCGGAGAGGCGAACGATGTCCGAATGGATGTCAACAGGTCGTTGTGGACCCTGTTGCGTGCGGCAGAGGGCCGTCAGATGCCATCCGAACGCATCGAAAGTACTTAGAGGGTTCGATGGGAAGCGAACTCTATGTTCCAAGATTGTGTTAATTCACACTTTGCTTTTCATAAGGATTAAATAAGTAAGCTCTGTTATCTTCAAAAAACATACGAAAAATCGTAACGGAACGATACCGGAGATGAGGTCCGTGATTGATTATTTGGACGAAAAGATCATCGAGATACTGAAAAGGGATTCCAGGAGACCATTCGTAGATATAGCGAATCAGCTGAAGGTGTCAGAAGGCACCATTCGTTCCAGGGTGCGAAAGCTGGTCGATGAAGGCATCATACAGTCTTTCACCATCAAGACGTCCAGCAAGAACGTCAAAGCGATAATCGAAGTCAAGATCAACGTCAACATAAACACCTCGGATGTGGCGGCGAACATCGCGAAATTCGATGGCGTTTCTGAGGTATTCGAGGTAACGGGCGAGGAGGACGTGGTGGCCATCATCGATGTGACGTCATCCCCCCAGCTCAATGAGATCATTGAGCGCATACGCCGCTTCGACAACGTCGTATCCACCAGGACAAGGCTCATTCTGAAGGAGCATTTCGGGGGGTCGTAAGATGTTCTCAGGCCTAGCCACTGCCCTGATCACTCCGATGCGGGCGGATGGTGCCATCGATGAGGAAGGCTTGCGTCAGCTGGTGAGGTTCCAGGAAGAGAGAGGCGTCCGTGCACTGGTGCCCTGTGGCTCCACCGGCGAATCGGCCACCCTCGATCACGATGAACATCTCCAGGTCATCCAGATAGTCGTGGATGAGGTCAAGAGCGCGAAGGTGATCGCCGGAACAGGCTCCAACTCCACTAAGGAAGCGATCCATCTCAGCAAGGGCGCTCAGGACCTTGGAGCCGACGCCCTGCTGTGCGTATCCCCATATTACAATCGCCCCACTCCGACCGGTATCATAGGACACTTCACGGCGCTATCGGACGCTGTTGACATTCCAATAATCGTATACAACATACCGTCCCGTACGGGATCCAACATCTCATCCGCAACCATGCTTGAGCTTGCCAAGCTTCCAAACGTGGCCGGTGTGAAGGAAGCATCCGGCGACATCAATCAGATCTCCCGCATCGTGGCAGGGGCACCCAAGGACTTCATAGTGCTCTCTGGCGACGACGCCATGACGCTTCCTGCCATGGCCGTGGGGGCAAGAGGGGTCATATCGGTGGCGTCCAACATCGTTCCGGAGCTCATGCTGCGGCTGGTGAACGAGATGCTGGAATGCCGGCTGGAGGATGCCAGGCAGACGAACAAGGAACTACTCCCCCTGTTCTCCGCACTGTTCCTGGAGACGAACCCGCAACCGGTCAAGACCGCCGCACGGCTGATGGGGCTTCCCGCCGGACCGCTGCGCATGCCTCTGTGTGACATGAACCCATCCAACCTGGACGCTCTGAAGAAGGTCCTGGCGCAGTACGATCTCATCTGAACGAGGATGCGCCGATGATCAAGATCGTGGTTGGCGGGGCCACTGGAAGGTTGGGCAGCTTGGTTTGCGCTCTTATCCAGCAGCAGCAGGATATGCGCTTGGTAGGCGCCGTGGTCTCGGATGGAAGCGCCAGCGAAGGCTGCGAGGTGGCTCCAGGAGTGAGAGCGGTGGGAGCATCTCATCTTCCCGAGGCGCTGGAGAACGCTGATGTCTATGTGGACCTCACATCCCCGTCAGCAGCCGAGGCAAATCTTCCAATGTGCAAGAGAGAAGGCTTGAACTTCGTGATAGGTACCACTGGCATTTCACCTGCGTCACTGGAGTCGTTCCGTTCCACATTGCGTGAGAACGGCGGATCCGCAGTACTGGCATCGAACTTCTCGGTCGGCGTGAACGTGTTCTTTAAAACATGCGAACAGCTAGCCCATGCCCTTCCAGGGTATGATGTGGAGATAGTGGAAGTGCATCACAACAGGAAGAAGGACGCACCGTCAGGGACAGCCAGGGAGGCGGCGGACATCATCGCCAAGGTCTCTGGCATCGATGAAATGATCTGTGGACGAGACGGGGTCGTAGGGGAGAGAGGGAAAGAGATCGGGATACACTCCGTTCGCGCCGGCGACGTCGTGGGAGAGCACACGGTCATCTTCGCGGGCCGCAAGGAACGGCTCGAGCTGACCCATCGCGCACATTCCCGCGAGGCGTTCGCGGAGGGCTGCATCCTTGCCATCCGATGGGTGGCGGGTCGAGGAGACGGGGAGATCCATAACATGAGGGAGGTTTTGGGATTATGATCAAGGTCATGAAGTTCGGGGGCACTTCCATGGGCAGCATCGACGCCCTGGATAGGACCTCGTCCATCATCGCCAGGGAGCAGGCGAAGAAGGCGGTGGTGGTGTCAGCCATGTCGGGCGTAACGAATTACCTCATAGCTTGCATTCGCGATCGGCCGGAGACACCTTCGGTGCTTGATTACTTAAGAGACAAATATTCGTCGGCCGCCCAAGGGATGCTGTCCGAGGAGCGTTTTGAAAGGTGCTCCCAACAGCTGGATGCCAGCCTATCCATCCTAAGGGGCAGGCTGGAAGCACGCTGGAGCGTGGAGTCCGACCCGGTTCTGGAAGACGCCATCTTCTGCTGGGGAGAGAGGCTGAGCACCATCATGCTCACCAACATACTCGAGGAAAAAGGCATACCGGCCGTCGCCCTCTCTGCCGAGGATGCGGGGATAGTTGCCGAGGGCAGCCCTGCCAACGGGTCGGCGGATCTAGCGGCCACTCATGCCAATCTATCTCGCACCGTGCTTCCACTGCTCGATAAAGGCATCACACCGATCATCACTGGCTATTACGGCTCGGACAGAACGGGGAGACTTATCACCTTTGGAAGGGGAGGCTCTGACTATTCCGGCTCGGTCATAGCCTATGGCATCGATGCCGACTGCTACGAAGTATGGACCGATGTGGACGGTTTCATGACCGCCGATCCGAGGATCGTCCCGGAGGCAAGGACCGTGGATGAGATGGACTATGGCGAAGCCGCAGAGCTGGCTTACTTCGGAGCCAAGGTGCTGCACCCTCGTACGGTCGAGCCGGTCCGAAAGAAATCCATCCCGCTCATGGTCAAGAACACCTTCAATCCCGATGGCCATGGGACCTTGGTCAGGAATCAGAAGTGCAACACCCCTGAGATAGTTCGCAGCGTGGCCTCCAAGGGCGACCTGTCGATCATAAAGATATATTCATCCGAGATCGTATACAATCCCGCTCTGATCTCTCGCCTCATCGCATCGGTCAGCGAGGTGGCGGTAAACACTTACGCCATCTCCACCTCCTTGAGCACTCTGGCGGTCGCATTGCCGACCCCTGCCATCCCACGAGTGCTGGAAAACCTGAAGGCGCTGCATGAGAACCAGATAGAGAAGATGACGGTCAAGGATAACGTTTCCCTGATCTGCTGCGTCGGAGACAACATGATAAACACCTTTGGCGTTGCGGCGAAGGTGTTCTCCACGGTCTCGGCCACGGGAGCCAACGTGGAGATGATATCCGAAGGGGCGTCTGACGTGGCGCTCAACTTCATGGTTCCCAGCGAGAAGGCGGCAGATGTCGTAAGGAACATTCACAAGACGTTCATAGGTGGTTGAATGAGGAAGTTCGAGTGTATCGATGATAACATGCTCATCGGAGGCGTCAGGGCAATCGACCTGGCCGAAGAGTATGGCACGCCGGTGTACGTCACGGACGAGGACGCCGTCAGGGAAAACTACCGTGCTATCTATGGGGCGTTCTCACGGCGCATGCCTACCCGTATAAATTACGCCTGCAAGGCCAACGCCAACCTGGCCATCCTGCGCATCCTTGAGCAGGAGGGAAGCTGCATCGATGCGGTTTCCATCGGGGAGGTGGAGGCGTGCCTGCGCGCCGGTTTCTCCCCAGAACGCATCCTCTACACCGGCGTGAACGTCTCCAATCATGAGCTCGCCCAACTGATGAATCGCAACATCACCATCAATATCGACTCGCTTTCACAACTGGAGCGGCTGGCCGAGATCACCTCGGGGGCAAGGATATCCTTCCGCATGAACCCTGAGGTGGGCGCAGGCCATCACGAGAAGGTGGTCACCGGGGCCCGCTCCACCAAGTTCGGGGTTCCAAGGGACCGCATAATGGATGCCTATGAAAGGGCGATAGAACTGGACTTCCAGCCGATAGGGCTGCATGTCCACATAGGGGCCGGGGTGCAGGTGGTGGAACCCTTCGCGAAAGCGACAGATGTGCTGGTATCCGTCGCTCAGGAGCTGGAGTCGAAGCTGGGCCTGCAGCTCGAGTTCATAGATATCGGCGGAGGCATCGGCATCCCATACCGTCCAGATGATAGCCCCATGGACCTTGAGCTACTGGCGGAGGAGGTGACCTCAAGGATAAAGAACGGCACTTCCGCAAGTAAGGTCGTATTGGAGCCTGGCCGATACATCATAGCCGATACGACCGTTCTGCTAACCACGGTCGTCGACCTGAAGGAGACGCCTGACAGGTGGTTCGCCGGCGTTGACGCCGGATTCAACACCCTGGTCCGGCCTGCCTTCTACGGCTCATATCATCATGTGGCGGTTGCGAACAAGTTCGGGAGGCCTGGAGAGGTGACCTATGACGTCGTTGGCCCCATCTGCGAGTCCGGAGACCACCTGGCCAAGGACCGCCTGCTTCCAAGGCTTGAAGAAGGGGACCTCCTGGCCGTGTATGATGCCGGCGCCTACGGCTCCACCATGAGCTCGCAATACAACATGCGACCCAAATGCCGCGAGGTTCTGGTGCGGAGAGGATCCTCGAACCTCATCCGTGAAAGGGAGACTATCGACGACCTGCTCCGCCACGACAGAATACCTTCCAGGCTGATGCTATGAAGTTCTGGAAGTATCATGGTCTGGGAAACGACTTCGTGGTGGTGGAGAACCCTGAGCTGGATATCCCGGACGATCCGGACTTCGTACGGAGGATATGCGACCGTCGCACTGGCGTGGGGGCCGACGGCATCCTATACATAAATCCGGACGAAGAGGCCGACGCGTTCATGAGGGTGCTGAACTCCGATGGAAGCGAAGCCGAGATGTGCGGCAACGGCATACGTTGCGTCGCAAAGCATCTCTACGACATGTCCTTGGCACCTACGGAAAGGATGAGGATCAACACCATGGGTGGCATGAAGGAAATCGTCGTCCAGGTGGATGACGGTGTAGCCGTCGGTGCGACGGTGGACATGGGAGCGCCCCGCCTCGATCGCCCTGACATCCCCATGACAGGAGACGGCCGCTTCATCGACGGCACATTGGAGGTCGAGGGCCGCAAGGTCACCGGAACCGCCGTCTCGATGGGAAACCCTCATCTGATAATCTTCGACCCCTTGTCGGATGATGAGATCAGGGAGCTCGGCCCTCTTCTGGAGAGGCACCCCCTATTTCCTCGACGCACCAACGTGGAGTTCGTGAGGAAGGAGGGCGATGTCCTGACGGTTTCCGTATATGAACGGGGCGCGGGCTGGACCCAGGCATGCGGTACCGGCGCGTGCGCGACCGCGGTGGCGGCCGGGCTGAAGGGACTGGCACCCCTTGGAAGGGATGTGAGGGTACGGCTTCCCGGAGGGGAGCTCAAGATAAACGTGGCGGAGGACCTCTCTTCGGTGAGAATGACCGGGCCGGCGGCAAGGGTCTTCCGCGGTGAACTGGAGGATGACGCTCATGACATATGATTTCGCTGACAGGCTCAAGAAACTGCCCCCCTATCTCTTCGCCGAGATAGAGGAGAAGGTGGCTAGGAAAGTATCTGAGGGAATGGACATAATCGACTTCGGGATAGGCGACCCGGACCTCCCAACCCCTCGCCCGCTGGTCGAGGAGATAAAGAGGCAATTGGACGACCCTGCCAATCACAAGTATCCATCATCTCAGGGCGAAGCAGACACCAGGCGCGCCATAGCAGAATGGTACGAGAAGAGGTTCGGCGTGGACGTCGACCCCGACCGCGAGGTCGCGGTCCTGCTCGGTTCGAAGGAAGGTCTGGCCAACGTAGCCCGGGCCTTCATCAACCCGGGCGATAAGGTGCTATGCCCTGATCCTGCATATCCCGTATACTCGCAGGGAGCGGCCACGCTCTGCGACGCAGTTCCGGTCAAGTTCCCTCAATACGCGGAGAATGATTTCTTCCCGGACTTCGACGGCGACCTCCCCCAGGATGCCAAGATGATCTACCTGAACTACCCGAACAATCCAACTGGCGCGGTGGTCTCAAGGGATAACCTCCAGAAGGCCCTTAGATGGTGCAACGACACTGGCACCATCCTCTGCTATGACAATGCATATTCGGAGATGACCTTCGATGAATATGTGGCACCATCGGTGCTGGAATTCGGCAAGAACGCCATTGAGTTCGGGTCACTGTCGAAGACGTTCAACATGACCGGATACCGCATCGGATATGCCGTAGGCGATCCCACGCTCATCGCTGGTCTCAAGAAGGTCAAGTCCCAGATTGATTCGGGAACGCCGAAGTTCATCCAGAAGGCCGTAGCTGTGGCGCTCGGGGAGTACAACGGCCCCTCCAGGCCGAAGATGGTACAGGATAGCGTGGACGTGTACCGCAGGAGGCGGGACATAATCGTCAAGGGACTTCGTGAGCTTGGCTTCGATGTCAAGCTGCCCAAGGGGACCTTCTACCTGTTCTTCAACGTAGGCGGTAGTTCCATCGACTTCGCCAATAAGATGCTGGATGTCGGCGTGGTGGTGACTCCAGGCATCGGGTTCGGTCAGAACGGGGAAGGCTTCGTGAGGCTCGCCCTCACTCAGCCTGAGAACAGGATCGAAGAGGCCCTAGAAAGGATGGGCAAGGTCCTCTAGGCCTTCTTACAGGTCTTGAGGGCCTCCACCGCCGGGAGGGGCTTACCTAGCACGAAGGTCTCCAGCGCTCCCCCGGCGGTGCTAACATACGAGAACTTGCCAGCCAGTCCCAGGCGCTTCGCCACACCCACTGTGTGGCCGCCCCCTATCAAGGTGAAGGCTTGCGAGCGGGTCATGGCCGTGAGAAGCTCTCTCGTACCGAAGCAGAACTCATCCTTCTCGATCAGTCCGGCCGGTCCTGACATGAAGATGGTGCGAGCGTTGTACAGCACCTTGGTGAACTTATCAACGGATCGTCGACCAATGTCCAGGACAGGGCCGTGCGGGAGGTCGCCGACCAGCAGGTCACGTCTCTCCCCGCCGTCGTCGACCCCCACATCTATGGGCGTAAGGATCCTCTCCCCTTTCTCCCTCAGTAGCTTCCTTGCATGCTCCACCACCTCGGGCGTCAACTCCTCCTCGAGAAGTTCGATGTTCTCGTCGCCTAGGTCATATCCGCGAATGTGCAAGAAGGCGTTGCCGCACAGTCCCACGCATATGATCCAGTCTGCCGTTCCTCGATCCAAGGCTCGTTCGATGAGGCGCAGGGAGTCTCCGAACTTCGCTCCTCCAAGGATGAACACGGTTGGATGCTGAGGGTCCTCGAACACCGATGAGAGGGCGGAAAGCTCCTTTTCCATGAGCCTGCCGACAGCCGAAGGGAGCACCTCGGGGAATCCTACCAATGAGCATTGTGAGCGGTGGGCGGTGGCGAAGGCATCGTTGACGTAATAATCGGCTAGAGGGGCCAGTGTGGTGACGAGCTCGCAAAGGGCATGCTCCTCCATGCTCTTCTTCTCCAGTTCGTACGGCAACTCCCTGACGTTCTTCAACATGATGGCCTGGCCCGATGCCAACCCTTTCACCGCGGCGATGGCCTTCTCGCCCACCACGTCGTCCACGTACTTGACCTCCTGTCCAAGATACTTCGTTAGAACGGAGGCATGCTTGTCCAGGTCAGTGAAGTCCCAGTCGCCGGGGCGGCCTTGGTGGGCCAATATGACGACCTTGCCCCCCTTGTCGATCAGCTCACGGACCGTCGGCACGATCTGCCTTATGCGATTATCGTCCTCGAGATCGAGCGTCTCCTTGTTCAGAGGGCAATTGATGTCCACGCGCAATAGGATTGTCCTGTCGTTGAAATCAAAATCATCCAGCGTGTTGAATTGCTTCATTGATTCCCCGGCTCCAACTCAAGGTGTTGAACCACCATAATGCAAGATATGATTAATCTTTCCGCTCGTGAAGGTGAATGATGGGCCAGATGGACAGGGCATTGCGGCCGCTTTTTCACTTAAGATGCCCTCTACGCAAAATGTTTAAAAACTCATTGCATACCCAGAACGATAGGGATGGATTCGAATACCCTCCTCCTGCTGGTGTCGATGGCCCTGTTCGTAGGCTTTGTGGCCAACCACCTGTTCGCAAAATATCGTGCACCAGACGTGCTGTTCCTGATCCTCTTCGGGGTGCTGCTCGGCCCTGGCATAACAGGCATGATCGATGGAGGGATGGCTTCCCAGATCACGCAGTTCACCACTTACGTGGCCGCGGTGGCACTTTCGGTCATCATGTTGCAGGCCGGAATGGATCTCAAGATCAAGGATGTCGTGAAATCCTTCAATCGCGCCCTCATTTTCACCCTGATCGCCTTTTTCGTTTCCACCGGGGTCATAGCCCTGGTGTGCAAGCTCACCATGAACTGGAGTCTGGGAGAGTCATTGCTCATGGGCGTGATCCTCGCGGGCACAAGCGGCGCCATAGTCATCCCGCTGATAAAGGCCCTCAACGTGTCAACCGAGGTGAAGACAATGCTCACCTTGGAGGCCGCATTGACTGATGTACTGGTCATCGGCGGAGCCATGGCCATCATGGCCGTCATGGCCTCAGGCAACGCAGACCTGGTCGCCGTGGGAACGGACGTGTTCATAGCATTCTTGGTATCCTCCATCCTGGGCGTGGTCGGAGGGATCATCTGGTTGAGGGTGCTGAAGCATATCGGACAGAACCTGTCGTACATGGTCACCCTGGCGTTCATGCTTCTGCTATTCTCGTTGGCGGAGCTCACGGTGGGCCTGGGCGGGGGCGCCATGACCGCGTTGATGTTCGGCCTTACGATGGGAAACAGCGATTCGCTTCCCAGTGCGATCCAGCGGAGGGTCGACTACTGCTGCGACCCAAGGATAATAGACTTCCATGACGAGATATCGTTCTTCGTACGGACATTCTTCTTCATCTATCTGGGATTGGTGCTATCGACCACCGCCCTCTCCCCCGTGGACATACTGGCCGGAGTGGTGGTGTTCAACGTCATCGTGTTGGGAAGGATCGCGGTTTCAAATACGGTAGGCAAGCTGATGTTCGAGGATCTCAGGGACAGGGCCGCTCTGTTGTTCATGATGCCCCGTGGACTGGCGGCTGCAGTTGTGGCCTCGATACCCCTCTCGATGGGGGTCGTGAGCGTCCAGGTCGGTAACATGATCGGCGCCATCACTGCGGTCGTGATCCTTCTCACCACCTGCTTGGCCTCCATCGGCGCGTTCATAATAGAGAAGCGTGTGGGCCGCGATGAACGGCCGTGCGATTGCACGGCACATGATGCCGACGCGATCCGCTGATGGCAATGGACGTGGGACCCCCAAGAAGCATCTCGCCATGCCAGCATCGTCTGGCCCAGGATGAGGAAGGCATCTGCTGGCTGGAAAGCCATCGGCTGGACCCCGAAGGCCTGCCGGTACTGGTCTTTCACTCCCATGGAAGCCAGCGGCCGTTGCGATGCACAGAGCCCATGGCCTCTGTGTGCCCCTGGCGCTCTTGGGAGGAAGCTCCTAGGGCGGAACTGGTCCCATGCCCTCACTGCGGACGCCGGCACCGTCAGGGCTCCACCTCACAGCAACTGTGCGAGGCATGGTCGGCGACCAAGGCGGCGCTCAAGAAGATGCGCGAGACACGGCCGGAGGGCGAACGATACTATCCGGAGGGCACTCGTGAACTACCGTATCCCGATCACACGTCGAACATCGTACGCCGGCTGGTGTGGAACCGGATCAAGAGCGCGGTGATGAGGCGCGATCGCTACCAATGCCAGGAATGTGGTGTCGCTTTCGGCAAGAGGCGACGCAAGGTGTTCGACCCCTCCCTCCGCCGCGGCAGGGGTGGTCATCGATGGGAGAGCCTGGAGGTCCATCACATCATCCCGCGCTCAAAGGGAGGGAGCGATCACCCTGGGAACCTGATCACGCTCTGTCCTCCTTGCCATAAAAGGTTCACTGCAACACAGGCGTCGGAACGCGCGGCGGCCCGGAGGGACCGAGAAAGACCGCTCCAGGCGCTAGAGGATGAAGGGTACGTCAACGACCATCTCTACGACCCTCGCGATTGAAGTGTTCAGCAGTGACGGGGCTGAAGCCTTGTCGATGATTGGAACCTTGCAATCTATGATGCGAGGAGGGCGAGAATAGACTTTATATTCAGGAGTTGTTAGGGTGAAAAGCACGGCCAGCACGGGCGATCTCCGTTTGCACGTTCGTTCGCAGTCGTGCCTCGTAGAGGCGCGTGAATTGCAATGGATAGAGGTCTTGATTGACAGACATGGATTTGGCATGGATCGCATTCGGGGCGATCGTCGCTACGCTTCTGGTTCTTGACATCGGAGTGATCAATCGGAAACCGCATGTCATCCAGCCCAAGGAGGCCCTCATGCAGGTCGCCCTGTTCGTTGGCGTGGCCGTCGCCTTCAATGTCGGCATCTTTCTATGGATGGGCTCCCAGGCAGGAGTCGAGTTCACCGCAGGTTACGTCACCGAGCTCATGTTGAGCGTCGACAACCTCTTCGTCTTCATCTTGATATTCACTTCCTTCTGCGTGCCTGAGAAGGACCAGCACAAGGTGCTCTTCTATGGCATCATCGGCGCCCTGGCGTTCCGCATGGTCTTCATCTTCGCCGGTGTCACCCTGGTGGAGAGGTTCGATTGGGTGCTCTACATCTTCGGGGCGTTCCTGATCTTCACCGCGATCAGGATGGTGGCCCAGAAGGAGGAGAAGGAGGTCTCGCCTGACAAGAACATCATGGTCCGGCTCTTCCGGAAGTTCATGCCGGTGACGAGCCACTACGAGGGAGATGCGTTCTTCGTCAGGAAGCCTGGGACGGGCTCCAAGGCTGGCAAGAAGGTATTGTGGGCGACCCCTATGTTCGTCGCCCTTCTGGTGGTGGAGAGCACTGATATAGTGTTCGCCGTGGATTCCATACCCGCGATCCTCGGCTTGACCACGAACTCCTTCATCATTTACAGTTCCAACATCTTCGCCGTCCTGGGCCTAAGGTCGATGTACTTCGCCCTCTCCCACATAATGAACGCCTTCTGCTACCTGAAATATGGTCTCGCTGGCATCCTGTCGTTCGTGGGAGTGAAGATGCTGCTCCCCATCATCGACCCAGGACTGCATGTCCCGGTCGAGATGTCCCTTGCCGTGATAGTCGTCATCCTCCTGGTGGCCATAAGCGCCTCCCTGATCAAGACAAGAGGGACGAAGACCTGTCCGGTGGTGCAGAAGGTGGCATGTCCAGCTGGAGAGGACATTCGGACATGCCCCGCCCTGAAAGCCCTGCAGAAGGATGGGGAAGTGTGCGATGACGCCACCTGCCCAGGGTTGGTGAAGCTGGAAGAAGAGAAACGGAAGGAGTAGGCGCCAAGTGGAAGATGGGAGGGCGCCTCCCCTTCATTTTTTCAATGCGCAGGCCCTGACCTCATTCGCCGATGCCAAGGCTGGTATCGGTCTTTTTGATGGAACGGGATGCATCGGGCTCCATCTTCATCATGGAACGTATGCAATCGATGTTCTCGGGCACCACATCGCTTTCCTGGTGAACGGCCTGATAGTAGTACAGCGTCTTTCCCACCACCTTGATGCCGTCCTGCCATACCGCGATCTCCATGAAGTCCCCGCGAGGCCTGTCAAGGTCCTTGGCCAACTCCATGATGTTCGCCGTCCCCTTCAGTCCGCGCTTGCCGCTCACCAGCCGCACCCTGGATACATCGTCCCATGCGGCCAGCACATCGCTTTCCTTGACCTCCTTCTTGAGGTCGGCGATGACGCAATGCAGGTGCATCAAGGTGGTCGGACTCTTGACCGCCATGGTGGTGATGTTGATCCATGGCATGATGGTCTGTACGTCCGGACCATGGTGGGTCGGCAACTTGAGCGATGGTTCCAGGCTGTTCAGCGCCGAGCCCTTGTTATCTGACGGGTCTGCACCTCGGCGCACTATGGTGGCCGAGACCCTCTCAACCCCGATCTCCTTGTCCAACGGGTACAGTGTACGGACTAGCCCAGTGGTGTTGCATGACACCACCCTGGAGAATTTTGCCCCCCAGGACTCCTTGTAATTGGCATAGGCATTGAACGATACACCGGCGATGCCATGGTCCTCTCCTCCCTGGAATATCGCCTTGATCCCCGCCCTCTCGTAGAGTTCGCGATAGGCCTCCCCGACACCTCCTGGCGTGGCGTCGACCATTATGTCGACCTTGCCTACGAGGTCCTCCAGGGTGCCTTCGACCTTTATCCCCTCCTTCTCGAAGGCGGCCACCTGGTCTGGTTTGGCGACATACAGCGGATAGCCCTCGGCACAGGCCAGATGGGCCTCGTACGACGGCCTCGTCTTGGTGACGCCAATCACTTCCATGTCGTCCTGCGCCGCCACGGCGCTGGCGACCCTCTTCCCTATCGTGCCGTATCCATTGATGCCAACCCGTACCTTCATGTTATATGCACATCCGTTCTTGATAGATTGACGTTGACGATATTGACTGTTGCGGTGTCGAAGACCCAGCGTGTCGATGGAGGGGATGGCGGGGGTGGATTAAGCATTATCGTTCCTTTCACGAGATCACGGTGTTCAGCATCGAATCCATCATGGATGGCCCCCACAATGATTTATATACCACTTTCATCATTTCGGTAACGATGTCAAGATGCACCACTAACTCACCGGTCTTTTCTGTCTTGGGTGTAGTGGTAGTCTTGATTAGGTAGAGGCATCCATCACTGCTGGGTGTCCTCGATCATTGTAAGGATGTGTTAATTTTGAGAGGTTCAAAAGCGGTTCTCACGCTCCTGGAACAAAAAGGTGTTGACGTGATGTTCGGGCTTCCTGGAGGGACGACCATGCCCCTCTACGATGACCTGCTCTCGTCTGACATACGCCACGTTCTAGTCCGCCATGAGCAGTGCGCGGCCCATATGGCTGACGGTTACGCTCGCGCCACCGGACGCCTTGGCGTCTGCACGTCCACCTCTGGCCCCGGCTCGACCAATCTGATTACAGGTGTTGCCACTGCCTATGTGGATTCATCTCCCCTGCTGGTCCTCACCGGACAGGTTGCCACCGGTTCCATCGGCAACAATGCGTTCCAAGAGGCTGATTCGTTCTCGCTGATGATGCCCATCACGAAGCATAACTTCCGCTGTCTGGACCCGAGCGACATACCTGAAGCGATAAACCGTGGGGTCAGCATCGCCACCACAGGCAGGATGGGACCGGTTCACGTCGACCTGCCCAGCGATGTCATGAACAAGCAGGTTCCTGAAGAGGCGTTCAGGCAATCCTTCAACACCCCGCCGCCCTTGGAGGACCTATCGGCCATTCCCGATGCGATAAGGACCCTCAAGAACGCCCAGCGACCCCTTCTCTTGGTGGGAGGAGGCGTCCAGTGGTCCAATGCGTGTTCGGAGGTCCTCCGCCTGGCAGAGATGCTCATGGCACCGGTCGCCACCACGATCATGGCGAAGGGCGCCATCCCTGAGGATCACCCCCTATCGCTCGGCATAATTGGCATGCATGGGAAGGAATCCGCCCGCCAGGCGTTCGTGGAGACGGACGTCATCCTTGCCGTCGGTACGCGTTTCTCCGATAGAAGCGCAAGTGGGCAGTCCGAGCTGCCGATGACCACCAAGATCATCCAGATAGACATCGACCCGGGCGAGGCGAGCAAATCCGCAAGGACCCAGGTTCGATTAGTGGGTGATGCCAAGAAAGCACTGTCCCTGCTCATCCAGGGGCTTGAGCGGCAGAGGGGCGAATCTCCATGGTCGGACCGCATAAGGGAGATCAAGGAGCGTTGCCAATGCACGATCGACTTCGATACCAACCCCGTGCTGCCCCAGACGGTCATCTCCCGGCTGAACAAACTGCTCCCCCATGACAGTATCATCACCACCGAGGTCGGACAGAACCAGATGTGGGCCTGTCTCTTATACCAGGCTCGATACCCGCGGCAGTTCATAACCTCAGGCGGCTTCGGCACCATGGGCTTCGGGTTCCCTGCGGCCATCGGTGCGAAGTGCGCCTGCCCTGAGAAGACGGTGGTCGACATAGCCGGCGACGGAAGCATACAGATGGTCTTCCAGGAATTCGCTACGGCGGTCTCGGAGGACCTGCCCGTCATCGTGGTGGTCTTCAACAACGGATGGCTCGGCATGGTCAGGCAGTGGCAGAAGCTGTTCAATGACAGAAGGTTCTCAGGCACCCAGCTGGCAAACAATCCTGACTTCGTCAAGCTGGCACAGGCCTACGGCGCCGATGGCGTCCGAGTCGATCGATCCTCTGAACTGGACGAGGCGATAAAGAACGCGGTGGCCTCGGAGGTCCCGTACATAATAGATGTCATCGTCGACCCGGAGGAAGACGTCCTCCCCATGATCCCGCCAGGAGGCGGAGCGAAGAACATAATACGAGGTAGGTGCGGATGGAACTGATGAAGATAGTCGGAAATGACACCCCAGGGCTCTTCCAGAGAGTCCTGATGGAGCTAGGAAGAAGAAAGATAGACGTTGAAAAGGCATTCATGGCAAGGAGCGACGGACTGATAACGATAGTCGTCGAGGCCAACACCGGAACGATGAACGGCCGGTTGCTCCACGCCCTGACGGCGCTGCAGGATGTCGTCTCTGCGGAGTACCTCAACGAGGATCACTTCTGCTTCTGGGAGTCATCACCCGTCAAAGGCTCCGACTACCTCCTTGCCTGCGGCGCCGATAAGGATGCTGGATTCATGAAAAAGGTCGCCGAACATTGTTTATATCGCGGTACGAATTCGCGGGGCTGAAATAACGGTGAAACAATGGCGACGACCATTTATCATGACTCGGATGCAGACCTTGGAGCGTTGAAGGGCAAGAAGATAGCGGTCATCGGATACGGCAACCAGGGAAGGGCACAGGCGCTATGCCTCTATGACTCTGGCCTTGACGTAGTGGTCGGGGTCCGAAAGAACGGCAAGTCCTGGGACAACGCCCAGAAGGACGGCCTCAAGGTCGCCGAGATCCCCGATGCCACCAAGGGCGCCGACGTGGTCATGATGCTGCTACCCGATGAGGTACAGCCCCGCATCTACGAGGAACAGATCGCACCTAATCTGAAGGAGGGAGCAGCACTAGAGTTCGCCCATGGATTCGCCATCACCTTTGGACTCATCACTCCGCCCGCCAGTTGCGACGTGATCATGATGGCTCCAAAGTCCCCGGGCCGCATGGTGCGGCAGACCTTTACCGAGGGCTTCGGCGTGCCGGCACTGATCGCCGTGCACCAGGACGCCACCGGGAACGCCAAGAAGCTCGCTCTCGCCCTGGCGAAAGGTATCGGCGCGACCAAGGCCGGGGTTCTTGAGACAGACTTCCGCGAGGAGGCCACTTCCGACCTGTTCGGCGAGCAGGCCGTGCTGTGCGGTGGCGTGACCGCGCTCATCCAGGCCGGCTTCGACACGCTGGTGAAGAACGGCTACCGTCCCGAGATCGCCTACTTCGAGGTCCTGCACGAACTGAAGCTGATCGTCGACCTCATCCAGGCCGGCGGAATGATGCACATGTGGAACTCGGTGTCCAACACCGCGGAGTTCGGCGGGCTGACAAGGAGGGACCGGGTCATCAACGCCGAGTCACGGAAGGCCATGGAGGCCATCCTCGAGGAGATCAACTCCGGCAAGTTCGCCGAGGAGTGGACCAAGGAGTGGCCCAACGATCTGGCGAACATGAAGAAGCTCGAGGCCGAGGAGGCCGAGAAGGAGATCGAGAAAGTAGGCAAGGAGATCCGCGCCCTCTTCGAGCGAAAATAAACCCCTTTCTCAAACACCCCTTCCCATCATTTATCTTTTTATAGTCAGTATCGCCGATGAGCGGGCTGACCGTTGTTGCATCTCATTCGATCATTGGCCTGTGTGCATATGTGGTCATGTGCAGGGGAAAATTGGTCTCCGCCAGATAGCCCAGGTCTGTCAGATATCTTTCCAACGTGTAGCAGGTCTTCTGCCCTTCCACTTCATGATATGATGCTATGGCAACTTTGACATCATTGCCCATAAGGATCTTCTTGGCACCCTTCATCGCTTCGATCTCCGCCCCCTCTATGTCCATCTTGATGAAGTCCACATGATCCACGCCCAATCGCCCAAGTTCATGATCCAGTGCGACGACGTCCACCTCGCCGTTCGCCACATGCCTCTGGTTGACGTTGCAGCGCAGTTCATCGGGAGATATGGCGGAATAATCCTCTCCGTACTCGCAGAAGGTCATTCGACGATCCGTTGACCAGAGTCCCTTGGGAACGATCATAACATTGTCAAGCCTGTTGAGCTCGATGTTCTCTTTCAGCCTCTCCAGGCTATGGCGGTCCGGTTCGAATGCGATCACCTTGCCTCCCGGCCCGACCAGCTTGGCCGCCAGCACAGTGAAGGCACCGCGATAGGCCCCCGCGTCGACCACGATGTCACCTGGACGGGGTGAATGGCGCAGCATGTATCCATTGAGGGCTGCCAGCTCCAGCTCGTTAAAGTGATCGCAAATGTACTGGTAGGAATGCCCGCGGTAGGTAACCTTCACCAGGCCAACCTTCTGCCTGACCCGGAAACCCCTATAGATCGAGGTCTCGTCCCATCGTCTGCTGTACAACATCGAGTGCAGCTCGTCTCGCAGTGCGGATGGCGGCAGCAGGGGAACAAGATGGAACTCCACCGCGCGGAGGAACAGGTCTGCTGGATTCATGCTCGTGCATGTCCTTTACCAATCCAGATAAAAGATATTTCCCATGGCGCCCTGATGGAGTAAGAGATAACTATCACTGTTCACTTAATCATACGAAATGACCAAACGCATCCTTCTCATGATCGGTGATCATGATTTCGAGGTCGAGCTCAACGATACCGATGCAGCCAACGCCATATGGCTGGCCGCTCCGTTCGAAGCTCGGACGAACGCATGGGGCGAGGAAATATACTTCGAGGTGCCGGCCGATGCCAAGCTGGAGAATGGACGAAAGGTCCTGGAACCGGGCGAGGTGGCGTACTGGCCCCAGGGGAGGGCGCTATGCGTCTTCTACGGGCCGACCCCCGTAAGCAAGGACGGGCGGCCGGAGGCGATCTCCGATGTCACGCCGATAGGCCGTTTGGTCGGCGACCCGCGTCGTTTCGAGGCAGTGGGCGACCGCATGAAGGTCCTTGTCCGGAGGCTGTGAACATGGCTGGCGAGGCGTTGCTAAAGAAAGGGGATCACGTCATCTATTCGGTCATCGGCAATGTGGGCACGACCCAGGTGCAGGGCATCATGGCTATCAAGGTCGTCAAGGTCAAGAACGGCGAATACCTCGTGGACGTCCTGCCCAAGGGCGTACCTTTCCTCAAGCGCGCCCGGCTTAAGTTCCCATTCGACGGCAACGACCTATCGGACCTGGGCGGAGTCCTGGCCGGCTGGTCGGTTCGAGCCGATGGCACAAGGATGGGTGAGGAAACCGTCCCCACCAAGTTCGGGGACAGGAAGTTGGTGCGCTACCAGCGCATCGAGGCCAAGGACGACGGCAATATACAGACGGAGCAGTTCGTCGATCCAGTGCACAACTTCCCGTACGCTTCCCGGATGTCCGGCCAAAGCGGTGAGGTGCAGTTCGGCATCATGGAGACGAACATCTCCTGGATCAAGGAATCCCAGGATATCTAGGTTCGTCAGGTCGGCGCTCAATATCTGGGCGAGCGGTCGATCCGGGCCAGGGTCCTGGCCGACGTTCCGCCAGCCTGCCCTCTCCTGACATTGGCCTGACCGATCCCCGGGACGCTGTCATCATGGATTGCAGATGACATCACCACGGCCCGCCGATCCATGTCCGCGACCTCTCCACCCTTTAGATCGGGAAGTCACGCATGCTCACACCGCCCTCAGCCGCTTGTCCGCCGAGGTCAACATCTCGTAGCCGTCCTTGGTGACGCGGATATCATCCTCGATGCGCACCCCTCCCTCGCCCGGAATATATATGCCAGGCTCGACCGTCATGACCATGTTCTCCTCCAGGACGAGATCGTCATTGGGCGCCATCCGGCCGCCGTCGTGGACCGCCAGCCCGAGGCCGTGGCCTGTAGAGTGAATAAGTCCGCCGGGGAAGCCGGAGCCCTCGATGTGTTCCCTGGCGGCGGCGTCCACATCCCTTCCCCTGGCTCCGGCCCGAATGGCATCCAGCGCCTTCTGCTGAGCTTCCAGCACCACCTGGTACACGCGCTCGAACTTCTCTGGCACGGAGCCGAGGAAGTATGTTCGTGTGATGTCCGAACAATATCGGTCGTACTTGCATCCGAAATCGAACAGGGCCGGTTCGCCCGGTCTCAGCTTCCGGTCCCCCGTATGGTAGTGAGGTTCGGCCGAGCCAGCTCCGAAGGCTGATATCGTATCGAACGACGTCCCGGTGGCGCCGAGCTTCTGCATGCGGTATGCTATCTCTGCCCCCATCTCGCTCTCGCTCACGCCCTCCACAAGCATCGACGGTATCTCATCCGCCACCCTGGAGGCGATGTCGCACGCCTTGCGAATGGCATCGATCTCATCTTCATCCTTGACCAGGCGGGCCGCCTTTATCGCGTCTCCGACGTCCGTGAGCTGCGCATGTGGCGCCATTCTCCTGACGAGCATGGCGTTGGCATGAGTGATGCCTGCAGCGTTTATCCCCAATCGCCCAACACCCCGCAGGGCCTCGGCCAGCAAGGCGTCCCTCTCAGCCTTGTTGGCGAACACCGAGATCTCGGCGCTCGACGTCCGGGCGGAGGTCTCTTCAAGGCGGGAGGTGATGAGCTGCAGCCTACCATCGGGCCACAGGATCGCTGGGCACTCCTCGAACAGGCCGCCCTTGATGCCAGTGGCGTAGAAGAAGGAGACGTCGATGAGGGGTTCCTCGGAACTCATCAATAGGATCGCATCAACAGGCTCATCGATTCTGGAGAAGATCCGCTGCACTCGGTTCATCGGCTCACTGGGTAGTGAGCATCAGATGGCGGCTTATAATTACCTCTGCCTGCTGCCTTCGACCACCGCTGATATCCTGGCAGAGAGGTTGGCCGGTTCGTTCAACCTCTGTCCGTGACGATCGAAGAGGTCCCCATCCCGTATGTTTATCTGTTCGCTAACCAGTAGCTTCAGCGCCTCGATCAGGAGGGGGACCTCCCTTTCCACCTCCCGCGCCCGTATCGCCTCGGCCAATCTCTCCTTGGGCACGTTCTCCCTAAGATCATCTATCGAGAACGAATCGAATGCGATGGGGGTGCCGCAATCCAGGACCGGGCTGCAAACGTGCACCGTTGCGCCATAACAGCGGTCTGGGCTCTCGGCCACCTTGGTGACGATCTCCTTCCACGTACCCTTGTAAGTGTCAGGAAGGGCGGGATGAAGGTTGATCAGCACATGACGCCGGCAGGTCTCTGGGTCCACGATGAGCATATAGCCGGCCAGCACACCCAGGTCCATCGGATAGGGGGCGATGCGATCCCTCAACCCTTCCCCATAGGCGTCCCGCCATGCCTCCATATCCTTCTCTTTGAGGTCCGGCCGGAAAGTATCGGACGGGAAGATGATGACCGGAACGTCGTTCTGCTCGGCCATCTCGATGAGCTTCCTGCGGTACTCGTTGTCCTTCACCTCTCGGTTGATGAAGACGAAGGATATCTGGGCGTCGATCTCGCCATCTCTGATGGCATCCATCATCGTTTTGAAAAGTCCGTAGGAGCCCGGGCCCCTTGCGGTCGTGAACCAGCCTATCCTCTTCATCGTCACCCGCTCATCGATGGGATTGATGCATCGATATATAAATTCTCCAACCTGGCGAGGTCGGGCTGAAGCCTCTGATGCCCCACCGACGATCCATCCTTCCGTCGGTCGTCAAGGAATGTACAATTACAATTTTTTATATAATAAAAAGGAGTGTAGCGTAATAGAGAAAGAAATACGGTGATTCATATGGTAACGCTGGGTACCGCTTTCGAGGATCTCGACAACGAGCTGGAAAGCATGCTGGACATGATCTCTGAGGCCCTTGACCTCCTAGAGAAGGACAAGAAGGAGGAGGCAATGGAGATGCTGGCCGATCTGGAAGAGGCAATGCTCGACTTCCTTGACTACGAAGAGTGCGAAGAGGAGGATATCGAGGAGGTCTTGGAGGAAGAGATCGAGGAACCAGCTCCCGCCAAGAAGCCGGCTGCCAAGGGGGCGAAGAAGCCTGCAGCAAAGGAGACCAAGAAACCGGCTGCAAAGGCTCCCGCCAAGAAGCCCGCGGCTAAGAAGGCCACGGCAAAGAAGTAAAACCCTTCGCCCCTAGGGGCGTCCTCTTTTTCATACACCTATCCAGACATTGCCGAGGATCCGCCTGATCGCTGCGATCGCTGACAGCGCGGCCAGGTATGATGTCGCCGGATTGATGGGTGAAGGAACGTTCTGCGTCTCCGACCTCAGTTCGCCGAAGTCCCCTTTCACGGTCAGGGTATGGGAGTTCCGTTCGGTCGCGGGATCGCATATTATGGTGACACGGGTCTTGTCAAAGCCGACCCCGAGCAAGGAGACTGTCGCCGCCACGTTGAGATTCTTGGGGAACTGGATCGCCGCATCGCGCGCAGTGCCTTCGAACACCACCGTGGCCTCCGTGAGGGAGTCGACATCAATGCCTCTCATGGCAAGGCCGGGCGCTCCCTTGAGCCCTTTGGGACCCTTCCGGGTGGTCAGATGCACCTCGGATATGCCAGCAGAGGCTGCGGCGCGGAGGCCGTCGGTGCCGCATATCGCGCCGGACGGCATGTAGATGCGGGAGCGGTGCTTCTTAGCCAGGGTGAAGCACCTTTCCCTGAACTGGTCGTCCGTGAACACTCCGACCGACATAACCATGACGTCAACGCCGTTCTCAAGAACGAACGGCACGTACCTCCTTGCAGCTTCCTGACTGGCTGCTTCAACTGCGAGATCGACCTCGGTGAGCACCTTGCACAGCAGCTCGCTCTTGCCGCTCACATACTCTGCCTTCTCAAGGCTGTCCACCAGGTGGCGGGCGTAATCGGCGCTCATGTCCGTGACATAGAGCCTGTCAACCTCGGGCATGTCATGGACGGCCTTGGCCAGTACGCTACCGATGGAGCCGCACCCGATGATCAGTATGCGCATGCTTTCGCTGATTAACGGTCTCCGATTTAATATTACTGCGCTTCGCCTAGGGTGGAGGGCATCGGCATGGCAGCCAACTATAATATCAGGGTGATATGATGGTGCGATATCATGAGATATGAGGTGCTGGAGCATACTGCCGATCTCATGGTGAAGGCATACGGCCGCACCCTGAAGGAGTGCTTCGAAAATGCCGCCTTCGCCATGATGGACCAGATCGTCGATGCTTCCTCTGCCGACCTGTCCGATGAGGTGAGCATCACGGTGGAGGGCACGGATCTTGAGGAGCTTCTGTACAATTTTCTCTCAGAGGTCCTGTTCATCTTCGATGCGAAGGGTCTGGTCCTCGGCAAGTTCGATGTCGATCTTCAGCCAGGTCGTCTGGAATGCAAGGCCTGGGGAGAAACGTTCGATCCAGAGAAACATTCCCCCAAGAGCGACATCAAGGCCGTGACATATCACGAGCTGAAGGTGGACAAGGACGAACCATCCATAACGGTCCTGTTCGATGTCTGAACCCTTCTCCGGTGAGGTGAAGTATGGCCAGCATCATATATGTCGCAAGATGGGACAAGACTATCGCGTCAGGATAGCAACTGTGTACAGCACAGCGCGAGATAGTCCTGGAACGCTTGAGGGGTGGCGATGAAAGCCTCTGCCGTCGCCCACCCCATACAGGGTCTGATCAAGTACCATGGGTTAAGGGACCGACGTCTTCGCCTACCATATCACGACTCCATCTCGGTATGTACAGCGCCATTGCTGACCCATACTACCGTGGAGTTCGGTCACCGAGTTGACAGCGTACGGTTCGGTGACCGTCCTGCCTCCATGGAGGAGATGAGGCGCGTCCTTGAAGTGGTCGATGCCTTGGGCGAGGAGGCGGGAGGGCGAAGCGGGATGCGAATGCGCACCCTCAACAACTTCCCATCCAACATCGGCCTGGGTGCATCGGCATCTGGCTTCGCCGCATTGGCCGTGGCAGCGGCGAAGGCGCTGGGCCTGGAGCTCTCCCTGGAAGAACTGTCCCGCTTCGCCCGCCGGGGAGCCGGCTCGGCGGCAAGGGCCGTCACCGGGGGCTTCTCCCGATGGTATGCCGGGGAAGGCGACGCCGACTCCATATCAAGGCGCCTTCCGCATCCGGACGGCATCGATATGGCCATCGTGTGCGCCCTCGTCCCCATGGTCAAGACCACTGACCTCATACATCCAGATGTGTTATCCTCCCCTTTCTTCAAGGCCCGGCTGGAGTACCTGCCTTCAGCGCTGGAGGGGATGGAGAGCGCCATCCGGAAAGGAGACGTCGATGAGATCGGCCGCCTGGCCGAGATGGACACCCTGGTGCTGCATGGCATCACGATGACCGGGGCGGATGAGACGATACTTTGGAGGCCAGATACCCTGCGTGTCATCCTTGAGGTGAAGTCCTTGCGGAAGGACGGCGTGCAATGCCACTTCTCCATCGACACCGGGGCCACGGTCTATATCAACTGCCGACGGGCGGATGTGACTTCGATCCGGGAGAGGATGTCCGCGCTGGGGATCGAAACCCTGGAATGCTCGGTGGGAGGGCCCGCATCGATCACTGACGTCCATCTGTTCTGAGCCGCCCGGCGGAGCAGGACCAACCATTTTTTAATGCCATGTTCATAGACGTGGTCCATGGACGTGGTGGGAGTGGGCGCGCTCAATGTCGACCTTCTTTATGAGGTGTCATCCCTGCGTTTCGGTAGCATGGAGATGACGCCCGGCAGCAAGACGTATGGGACCGAGGAAACGTTCCGTACGCTAATCAAGGAGGTCGAACGACATGGCCAGCTGGCGGGGCGGAGCGGCGGAGGTTCCGCCGCCAACACCATCTATGCGCTCTCCCGGCTGGGATATAGGACCGCATTCCTGGGCGTCGCGGGCAAGGATGAGGAGGGGGACTTCATCCTATCTTCCATGGAAGGCGTCGACCTGAGCCGAGTTAAAAGGCACGGGCGCAGCGGGAAATGCCTTTCGTTGCTAATGGGCGGAGACCGTTCTCTCTTCGTCATCCCGAACTCCAATGATCTGTTCTCCTACACGGAGGAGGATATCGAGTTCCTCAATTCATCCAAGTTCGTTCATCTGGGCTCGTTCGCTGCGGACAGCGCCCTGGCCTCCCAGAATGCGCTGATGGACTACCTGGATGACGATGTGTACGTCTCATTCTCACCTGGAGAGCTGTATGCTCGTAGGGGCGTTCAGCAACTGGCGCCCATATTGGAACGGACCCGCATCATGTTCCTAAATGGGAAGGAGATGAGACTTCTGACCGGCAAGGGTCCGGAGGAAGGTGCAAGGATGCTGCTGGATCAGGGCCCTCGGGTCGTGGTATGCACCCTGGGTGAGGATGGCTCGGTGATAATCACGCGAAATAGTGAGATAACCGTACCAGCAAAACGGACGGTCATCAGGGATGCCACCGGTGCAGGGGACGTGTATGCCGCTGGCTTCCTTGCTGGATATATCGACGGCGCCACGTTGGAGGTATGCGGGGAGATCGGATCCGCCGCTGCCGCCCTGAGCGTGACCTCCTATGGGCGGGAAGGATACCCTGACGAGAGGTTCCTAAGGCGGTTCGCAGATGCGATGTGATCTGATCGCTGCATCTAGAAGACATTTGGAGGGAATGATATGGCCCCGGGTGCGGATGGAAGAAAGGTTCACATAATCGGTATATGTCTCGAACGGCGGGAAAGCATCCCGGGGCGACATAGCGACCATGGCGGTCACATGGAGCCTGCTGGTGTGGAGGCGTAGAGATGGATTTCGAAGGTCTCGAGGAAGGGCTCGGCGACGGATGGAGACAGTTCATATCCAACTGTGAGGGGACCATAACTCTGAACGACAATGCGTATGAACTGTGCTCAGAGTTCATCGAGAACGGCAGTGAACTGTTCAAGGTGCTATCGAAATATGATGAGATCATCTCCCGCCTGATACAGCGTCCCAACTACAAGGCAGGGGACACCATTCGTCTGGCCCTACCGTTCCTCAAGGCGTATGGGGTCACGGACACCGCCATGTTGGACTTCTCCCGCCAAAACATATTGACCGTGCCCGGTGCCAGGAAGACGATGCGGTTCGTCCAGGAGTTCATGACCCCCTTCATCATCGCCACCTCGTACGAGCACTACGTCACCGCGGTGTGCGATGCCATCGGATTCCCCATGGAGAACGTGTACTGCACCGCTCTGGAAATGGACTCGGTCAGGATGGATACATACGAGGCGGAGATATTGAAGAACACCGCCCAGGAGATAGCTGGCATGGGCTTGCCGCGGATCCCGGAGAGAGCGAGCTCCATCAATGACCTGACCCCTCAGGACCAGGAAGTGGTCCAGCGTCTGGATCAACTGTTCTGGGAGGAGCTCACCGATCTTCCATCCTATCGCTTCATACTTGACGTGAACCCGCTCGGCGGGGAGGAGAAGGCATCTGCGGTGCTGGACATCCGGAGGAGATCGGGCATCGGCCTGGAGGATACCTGTTACATCGGCGAATCCATAACCGATGTGCAGGCACTACAGCTGGTGCGGGAGGGAGACGGCCTGACCATCGCATTCAACGGTGATGAGCACGCCATAGAGGAGGCGGAGTTCGCCCTGATATCGGAGAACACCGTGGTGACATCAGTCATTGCCGAGGTGTTCCACAAGGCAGGGATGGAAGGGGTGAATAACCTTGTCGACAACTGGAGCAGGGAATGGTTGAAGCGATCTGGCGCGGTCAACCCTTACCTGCTGAGAGAGTTCGAGAGGATCTTCCCCACAACGATGCCCGTGCTGACAAGGGTGACTCCCGACAACGTCAAGGCGTTGACTCGCCAGAGCGCGGCCCTCCGTTACTCCATCCAGGGTGAGGACATCAGCTCGCTCGGCTAATCCTTGGATGCCTCCTCCACCGCTTGCCCAATGGCCTCTGCCATCCTGGTCGCCTCTTCCTCCGTGATGTCGGGGAAGACGAATGCAGTGCAGCTTTCGCACTTGCCAAGGGGTCTGTCGATGACATCGTCCATGACCACCGACATCCGCGGCTCCACACCGTTTTTATTCAAGATGAGGTCGGCGCAACGGCTCCTGCATCCATTGACGGACACCAGGTGCTTGCCCTCCACGCCGCTCATGCTCAATATCACGGGAGATGGTGCCACTGTACAGGCTGAGAACTGTATGACTCGGTCGAAGTACTTCTTGGAATACAGCTCCACGGCGCGCTCCATGATCATGCCGCGCTCAGCGTTCGCCCCGCAGATGACCACTCCGACCCTCATTGTCCCATCTCCCTAAGTGCGGCAAGGATCGCCTGCTCAGCTTTGTCGATCGCCTTATCGTCGACGTTCGACACCTTCTCCATGATCACGGTCTTGGCCACACTGACGCCATGAAGCATGAGTCCCATGCTTCCGCAGCAGCCATCGCAGCCCTCCACCACCATGGTACGGGAGGGGTCGAGGGAGGTGATCTCCTCCACGTACTTCGTGAGGCCCGCATCCGGCGGGCACACGGAGATCACCTTGATATCGGCCTTCTCTGAAACTCTCCTTAGGGCCTTCCGCACCATCCTGGAGGACGGTGAGAAGCCGGAACACATCACTACGTTGATCTGACTCATCGGCATGCCTCGAAGTATAGCCGGGGCTTTCCAACGGCGGTGATGGTCAATGCGATCTCCAGCAGGATGTTGGACCCCCATCCGCGGTCCAGGCTAGCCTCCTTCCGATGGTTGTCCACGACCAGTTCGACCGAGTCGGCACCCGCGGCCATCGCCATCTCCGTCACCAGCCTGCCTCCTTCCTCTTTAGCATATGCCAGCGCTTCTTCCAGGCTCTCGAAGTCTCTCTTCTCCTGCATCCAGTGAAGGGTGCACGGGGGGTTCTCCATGGCGCCCAGTCCTTTCTTGGGCTTGATGAGCATCTCGATGCTCTCCATGACGTTGCCCGATACCGCTCCGGCGGCATTCCCTATGCTGCTATCCTTCGGGAGCACCAGCTCCGTATGGAAGATCTCCGCCACTCCAGGCAGATACGCGCCGACGGGTGCCCCAATGCCTATTATCGGCTTGTTCAGGTGAACGGTGGCGGCGAAGTCCCGACGTCCCGAGCCCCCGATCATGTTGTTGACAAGGCTGTTCGCGACATCACACATCTTGCTCTCGCCGACCTCTTCGTGGATGAGCTTCCGGAACACCTCACCGGCGATCTTCTCGATGACCATGCGCTTGGCGGTACTTACGAACTCGTCCGGGTCCATCTCGGCGTTGGCAGCCTGTATCTCGACCGCGATGCGCGATGCCTCGGCATCATATTCCACATATGACCCTTCAGCGTGCAGGACGTCGGTCGGCGTAAGGCCGATACGCAGGATCATGCCCAGTCCCTCCATCTTCCGGAGGTTCAGGGATAGCGGATGAACCTTGAGCAGTTCCGCCAGTTCATATAGGGAACGCGGCTCTTCAGCCAACAGTTCCAGGACCTTCTCTTGTTCTGGAGCGAGAGGCTCTCCGTTGAACTTCTTGTTGAACGTGTAGAACTCCGTCGACTGCGGAACCGAATCAAGGTCCATGTATGACGGCACCCATTTGCTCGTGGAGCCACGGGCCGCTTCCAGTTTCGGCTTGATGCATGGCCAGGTGGACGACGCGATGCACAGCGGGATCACGCGTAGCGAGCTCAGTTGCAGTTTCCTGCCGGCTACCACAAGGCGGGAGTCGCCGCCGATCCCGGAAGTGAACACGTCGACCGCCTTGACCCTGGTCCTCCAGTTGCCCAAGGTGGCCCCTTCCGGGTCGAGCCGAGGCCTTCCACCCCTCAATATGCCAATGTCGGTGGTGGTCCCGCCAACGTCCACGATGACCGCATCATCCAGGCCCGTGAGCGCCTTCGATCCTATTATGGAGGCCGCAGGGCCGGACAGGATGGTCTCCACCGGTCTCTCCTTGGCCACAGATTCGTCCATTAGGGAGCCGTCACCCTTCACTATCATGAGCGGGGCCTTGATGCCCACCTCTGCCTGGACCCTCTTCAGGGACGCGATGAGGTCCGTGATGATGGGGATCAGGCGAGCGTTGAGGATCGCGGTGATCGTCCTCTCGTTGAACCCCAGGGCGGTCGACAGCTCATGTCCGCACACGACCGGCAGGCCGGTGGTTTCCTTGATGAGGTCCCTGACCGCGATCTCATGCTCGGGATTGCGTACGCTCAGATATGATGATATGGCGAACGCGTCCACCTTGTTCTTGACCGATTCCACGAACCTCTTGGCGCCCTCGATGTCAAGTTCTGCCCTTCGCTCTCCTTGCAGGTTATGACCGCCATCCAGCTGCACAAGCTCGTCCACGGGGATGTTGGCGGCAGGTTCATGGCCTATGACGATCAGCCCGACCCGGCATCCCTTTCCCTCCACCACCGAATTGGTGGCCAGGGTGGACGATATGCCGATGAGCCGTATGCATGGAAATAGCGAGTTGTCAAGCTTCTTGATGACGTTCCCTATGCCGATCGCAAGGTCGTGGCGTGTCGTAAGCGACTTTGCGGAGCAGAGCACCTTGCCACTTTCCATGTCAAGGATCGCTCCATCGGTGTATGTTCCGCCCGTGTCTATGCCCAACCCATAGTATCTTCCGTTTCCATTGTTCGTTGAGCCATTGCTTTTCATCTCGTTCCCCCTTTAGTTCCGCTCTCCTCCTGATATTAAGGGGTTTACCCTGGCTCAATCCTTGAGCCTGGGTTTGCCAGTTGCGACGGCGCGCACATTGATCCAGTTGATGAACTTCATCTCTTGTCCATATCCGTCACAGAACTTGCTCTCCTCCACTTTCGTGCGCACCCGGACATCCACAGCGTCATGCCTCTTCATCTTCTCCGTGACATTGTACTCCGCGTAGGATACCGCTGCGCTTCTTGCGGACTCTACGGTGGAGTACTGCATCGGGGATGCACCGGGACCGATCACTATGTACTTGAGGTCCTTCGGATACACCTGAACAAGTACGGACTCCGTGATCTGGCTCAGCACCGCTCCCACCGCGTTGCCAACGTCGTGGTTGTCGGTTATCACCACTTTGCCGTCCATGCGGTCCCGGAGAGGCTTCACCAGGACATGGGCAGGCGCTCCCACTCCAACGATCGGATACTTCGGTCGTGCCTTGATGTCGAAGTCCTTCAACGTCCCGTCTCCCGCCGCTCCTCTGGACAGGGATACGAACGCCTGGTCGCCGTTCAGCTTCGCTCCGGTGTCCGATATGCCCTTCCTGATCAACTCCTCCCCTATGCGGGTGACGGCCAGTTCGAAGACCTTGTCGGCCAGCTCCATAGGTAGCTCGGATATGCGGTCTCCGAATATCTTGAAGCCCAGTTCGGCCGCCTCCCTGTCCGCATCCGGGTGCAGACCCTTGAGGGCCATGGCATCGGTCGGTGACAGGCCCACTTCGAGGATGAAGCCTCGAGACTTCAGGCTCATCAGTTGGTCTCTTACGAACACAACATCATCGATGCCCTTCAAGGCGTCATACATGCTGCAGGGAGCGTTATTCTTTACGAAATTGTACACGCTGTGGTCCTTGGCGGAGAAGTTGGCGGCCGGCGGCCGGCTGGTGACGAAGAAGGTCACGGTGTTGTACTTTTCCATACGCTCCTTGAGGGTAGGATACATCTTGGCCGCCACGGATACCGGCAGCACCCTGTCAGGGCCGAGCGTCAGCTCTCCCTTATCATCGTTACGCAGTACGGAGTCCCCTCCCAGTGCAGCCGTCCAGATGTCTATCGCATGCACCTTGGTCCTCCAGTTGCCCACCATGGCGCCCTCCTCGTTCAAGCGAGGGAACCCCTCATCGACGTATGCGATGTCGGTGGAGGTGCCGCCAACGTCCACCACCACGCAGCTGTCCACGCCTGCCAGGGCCATCCCTCCCATCAAGCTCGCCGCAGGGCCGGACAGGATGGTCTCCACGGGCATGACCTTGGCGACATCTAGGCTCATCAGCCCTCCGTCTCCTTTGAAGACGTACACTGAGGCATCTATCCGTCGGTCGTTCAACGCCTTTTCCACTGATGTGAGGAACTCCTGGATCACGGGAAGGAGGCGGGCGTTCAGTGCAGCGGTAACCGTGCGCTCGTAGATGCCCAGCTCAGAGCTCATATGGCTCGCCATTACGACCGGGATCTTGTATTTCTGACGGATCATCCTGGTGACCGTGCTCTCTTGAACGGAATTGGCGACGCTGAACTTGCCTGAGACCACTACCGCGTCCACATGAGGGCAGATCTCATCGATGACACTCTCCGCTTCAGCCTCGTCCAATGGCTCGACAAGTCCTCCCATGGAGTCGTATCCGCCTTTGATGTATCGAGCCATCTTGGTCGGGAACTCCCAGTCCTTGTCCGGCTTCCATCCAATGCCGATCAAACCGACCTCTCCGCCCCTGCCCTCGAGGATGGAATTGGTGGCCAAGGTGGTGGACAGTCCAACGACCTTTATGTCATTGATATCGATAACTTGTTGCGCAAGGGCGTTATCGATGGCGCCCATGATACCTATCGAAAGATCGTGATAGGTGGTCGACGACTTGCCCTTCACCAGAACCTTCTTGGTATCCAGGTCCAAGATGGCAGCGTCGGTGAAGGTGCCTCCTGTATCGATCCCAAGTCCCAAGTTCAATATTCTCACCTTTCAATTGCTGGATGGGTTATGGAGGGGATTATGTTGACCCCGTACCAGAGTGTCCAGAACAAGACATGCTGCTATATAGCCCCATCCGCCTGATTTCCGAAGACCTTACCAGAAACGATTTTCTAGTGATGGTCTGATTACTGGCCGCCTCATGATGGAAGCTGAACTGTCGATAGGGGGCATGGAGTTCTGGATGGTCGACGCCGCATCCTCCCTGGACTGCACCATCACCATAACGGACTGCATACCCTGGCAGAAGACGGGAGGTCAGGCCCTCTTCACAATAAGCTCTACAGATGTGGAGCTTGGCGACGCCATCAGCACGATCAAGAGGTGTCGAGACGTCACTGCCGTGGACGCTTCCCAAAGAAAGAACGGGCAAATCGTCGGCTCGGTGGTCATGAGCGACTGTTGGATCATCTGGGACATCCTGGCGGCAGGCTGCTTTCTGGAGTTGGCATGGTCTTCTGGAGACGGCAAGGCGAACTTCAAGCTGTTTGCCGGAAGCGAAGGCTCCTTCCCTCACATCATCAAGGCCATAAGCTCTCGAAGAGTGGAGCTGGACATCATCCGCATCGTCCAATCCGAGGATAGGCCCATGGTGTCCAGGAAACAAGAGAAGCTCGTGCGCCTTGCGCTGGATAAGGGATACTACGATTATCCCCGCCGTGTGGAGGTGAGAGAACTGGCAAGGCTAGCCGGCATGTCCTCCTCGGCAACCTTCGAGATGCTAAGGAGGGGGGAGAAGAACATCATCCGGCATTATTTCGAAAGGAGGAAATGACCTCCTTCACCGATGCCTCTTCCGCCCGACCTGTTCATTGTATGTCGACTCTATGTTCGACATGTGCAAAGCCACCGATCGCTGTGCGTATTTGTTTCCAACATGGGGCATCTCTTGGAGGTAGAACTCATGATCGCACTTGGCACATCGTGCCTTGGGACAGTTCCGAGTGGCCTGGGGGCATCCGCGGCACGCGATCGTCCTTCCATATGTGAGGGAGAACATGAATCCACAGTTGGGGCAGGATATCTTCCTGATAGAGGCCAAGGTGTTCCAGCTGAATCCGCGGTCCCTCATGGCCTGAGCGTAGCCAGGTGCTATGAAGTCCCTGGCTCCCTCTTGTTCTTCGTCCCTTTTGCTCATGATATCACTTGTAATGATGAGCTATGCTCTTCTCGGTGTCATAATGGAACTTCAAGACCTCGTACTTGATCTCGAACTGGTCGAACACCCTCGCCATGGCCGCGAGGGAACAGTCCTTGACCACGTCGTCCCATATGCCATGGACGATCACATGGAGCGTCAGGTCTCCCTCTTGGAACGTGGCTCCATGGCTGAAATCATGCGTGACATTGGAGCGCTTGTTGATATCTATCAAGCTTGCTGACATGCCTCCGCTCTCGGACCGCAGGAACGCCTTGACGTGGCCTACCAGGTCTGCTCCGTGCTCCATGCATTCCTTCGTGATCTGATACAGCAGCTCGTCAAGGAATCTCACGACCTCCTCCTGGGTCATGGGCCGCGTCGAACTTATGTCCAAGTGACTCGCGAACTTCCCAAGCTCGTCGGCCTCGCGGTGCATCGCCAGATGTATCTCGTCGTGGTCATCTTCCATGTTCATCCACTCCCATATTCCTTTTCCAGCAATGCTCGCTCCATTGCCTCGTCGTATCGAGAGGAGGTGCGCTCGATAATTATGTCCACGACTTCTTCCACCCCTATGTTCTGATGCGTCGATACACGCATGATCTCGCACTTGGGGTTGACCGATCTCACCAGTTCCACTGCTCGAGCTATCCGCTCCTCGTCAGCGGCATCCACCTTGTTGATGAGGCATACGTCAGCCTCCCGGATCTGAGTGACCACCAGGCGGCGCACCGTGCCCATGAGCGTGTCTATGCGGGTGGAGTCCACGAGCGTGATGACCGGAGCATGTTCAATGGTGACCGGCACCTCCGCTTCCGAGTACTCTGCAGCCCTCTTGAGGCCCCAGGGTATGGCAACGCCAGAAGGCTCGACTATCACGATGTCGGGGTTGAAGTTGGAGTATAGCAGGGACAGTGTATTGGCGAAGTTACCTGCGATCTCACAGCAGATACATCCACCAGAGAGCTCTCTTGCCTTTAGCCCATACGCTTCGATGATCTTGAAATCGACATTGATCTCGCCAACATCATTGACCACGATGGCGACCTTCTTTCCCCTCTCGACGAGATGCTTCGAAACCTCGATGAGCAAGGTCGTCTTACCGCTCCCCAAGAATCCGGCGATCTGAGCGATCTTCATGTCACGCCTCGAAATGTTATTGCCTACACACTATATAACGCTTTGAAGGCTAGTCGCATCTTGACGACTACTTCTGGAATCGATCCATCACATTGCCTACTTGATCAGTTGGCGGACCTTGGCGACGGCCTCCTGGGCGTTAATGGCATGCATGTCCGCGCCGATCTCGTCGGCGAACTCCTGGGATGTAGGAGCTCCACCGATGATGATCTTCACGTTCTTTCGGCAGCCGTCCTCGACAAGGGCATCCACCGCCGCCTTCATGCTGTCCATGGTCGGGGTCATGAGAGTGCTCATGGCGACCACATGCGCATGATGCTCTTTGGCCGCATTGACGAACTCTTCATCGGAGCAGTCCTTTCCAAGATCGAATGTGTTGAAGCCTGCCGCGGTGAACATGGACTTGACGATGTTCTTCCCGATGTCGTGGACATCTCCTTCGACGACCCCTATAACTATGTTGAGGCGCTTCGATGCCTCTTCCCGGGGAATGTGCGGAAGCAGGATCTCCAATGCCGCGTACATCGCATCAGCGGCGAGGAGGACCTGGGGAAGGAAGATCTTACGGGCGGAGTAACGGTCTCCAACGACCATCATGCCCTTTATCAAGCCGGAGTCGATGGCCTCGAGCGCAGGCATTTCCTCCTTCAGCGCCCTGTTGGCATATCTGACCGACGCGTCCTTTCTTCCATTGACCACGGCTTGTTCAAGGCCCTTGAGAACGCGCTCCTTGTTCAAAGTTCATTCCCCCAATCCCTGCTCGCCAAGTTGGCGACGGCTTGACCAAACTTTTTCTGCCAATGATAAAGTTATTGGTTCAAAATAGCCTCTGACGGTGAGCGACACTTCGGAAAAATAGGAAAAAAGGAAAGGATATTGAGGGGTTTAGGCCCAGACGCCGTACTTCTTCGTGGCATCCACGCATGCCTGGATGTTCTCCAGCTTGGTGGAGAGCGCAGGTGGGACCTCACAGCCAGAAGCGATGCAATATCGTCCTCCAAGGCCACGGGCCTTCAGCTCAGTTAGGACTTCGTTGCAGAGCTTCTTGGTCACTTCCTCCATCTTCTCTGGCTTCCACCTCACGAATCCCTGCGGATCGATATTGCCTCCCACCAGGGAGACGTCGGCGTAGCCGTTCTGGATGACCTCCTTCGCTGACGGCGAGCCGGGGATTAGCGGATAGTAGGCCATGGAATAGATGGCAGGCTTCCACTTCTTGATCTGGGTGTCCAGGTGGGGCAGGTCTGCGCAGTTGTGTATGCAGTTGGCCATTCCTTCCTTCTGGACGAGCTCGTTGAGGCAGCCTGCATACTTGTAGTTGCCCTCGAACTCCTCGTACTCGGTGTCGCCGAGGCAAGAGTAGCTACCCCACAGGTAGTCCCATACCAGGCCGGCAGGCTTCTTCTCTGCGAACGCCTTCACCATCTCCTTGTCATAATCGGTGATGGTCTTCAAGGCGGCGTGAACGGCCTTTCTGGACGAATCGTTGTCGTACATGTCCTTGAAGACGAACTCCGCCCCTCTTGTCTGTGTGAGGGCGAGGAGAGGCCCCTCAAGGAAAGCAGCGGTCACAACCTCCTTGCCCAGCGCTTCCACGAACATGCCCGTCCCTTCCACCAGGACATAGCTCCTGGTCTTGGGGTCCTTGATGTTCGGAACCTCAAGCTTCTCGTAACCCTCTATATCCTTGATCAGAGGGTCGTCCACGAACGGGGTGTTCTGTTCGTCCATGCGAACATGCGCCCCCAGGTCGCCGGCCATAACGGACAGGTCCATCAGGCCGATGGCGAAATCGAAATCGAACCTGCGCTGCCCTTCGATGAACGCCTGCGCGAACTTCTTGGGATCGGACACCCACTCCTGATAGGTGATTCCAGTCCCGTTTATCAGCCTGCGACACACCCCCATGGCTAGCGGGTAGGTAAGGAGCCTATCCACGGGCTGGTTGGAAAGCCCCGCCATGGCCCTTTCGATATGATTCATCTCGTCTGCCATCTGCAATCCTCCTTACAGCGCCTCTTTCGCCTTGGCAACGCCCTCCTGGGCGTTAATGGCATGCATGTCCGCGCCGATCTCGTCGGCGAACTCCTGGGATGTAGGAGCTCCACCGATGATGATCTTGAGCTGGGACCTGATACCCTCTTCTACAAGGGCATCCACCGCCGCCTTCATGCTGTCCATGGTCGGGGTCATGAGAGTGCTCATGGCGACCAGCTGAGCATTGTTGGCCTTGCTTGCTTCCACGAAATCCTCTGCCGGAACGTCTCGTCCTACGTCGTGGACATTGAAGCCTGCCGCGGTGAACATGGTCTTGACGATGTTCTTCCCGATGTCGTGAACGTCTCCTTCGACGACACCGATGACCATGTCTATCCTCTTTGCAGCAGCCTCCCGAGGAATGTGGGGAAGCAGAATGTCCAATGCGCCGTACATGGAGTCCGCGGCCAGGAGGACCTGGGGCAAGAATATGGTATGGGCCGCGTACTTCTCACCGACGATCATCATCCCCTTGATCAGGCCTGCGTCGATCGCATCTAGGGGTTTGATCCCCGCGGAGAGAGCGTCTTTGGCGAAGTTGATCGCTTCAGCCTTCTTGCCATTCACAATCGCGTTTTCTAATCCGTTCAATATCGCGTCTTTATCCATGTTCCCACCTTTACAACCCTTCCAGGTTGCAGAGTCGAAAATGTTTGATTCCTCCACGCGTCAGTTAAACAACCTAACGATATTAAAGTTCTTATGGATGGATGGTCCATCCATTAAGTTCGTTAATTGAAAAATTAACATCTGGCTATCTCCGATGGCATGAACTATTGGTTCTATCAATATCAAAAAGTTCATCCAATTGGATTTCTCACAGGATTCTTTCTGGAATTATCTTACCTCCTATTGAATTGGAGGTGCTGGTGAAATATCGATCACGAGTTGAAAAAGAATCAAAAATAGCACAAAAGAATAAGAATGGACGATACGTTAGGAGGAGTGGTGGAATGGATGACCATATGCATGGAGGATTCGCGGACATTGATGGAATCATTGGGGCTGAAATATGAGCCTGTGGCCATATCCCTCATAAGGAAGGGTGAGGCAATCCCAGAGGGATACGCTCGCCCGGACAAGCCCTTGAGGCATTGTCAGGCCATAATGAGGGCGAGGAGGGGGGAGATGCTTCTGGTCCAGGCGGACCGGCAGGCATGTCCAGTGGGTGCATCGTCCCTGGGATTCGTGCAGGCTCCCGAGAAGGTCGCTTCCGGAGAGTTCCACCACAATATGGGCATTTATGCTGAGCAAGCAGCCGCCCGCGCCACGATCGAGCAGAGACCATCGCTGGAGGCGGGGAGCATGGAGGCAACGGCGTTGGCTCCATTGAGCAAGGCGACCCTCAAGCCGGACGTGGTCGTTATGACGGGCACCCCGGAACAGATGTTCTGGATCCTGCCGGCGGCGACCACCTTCTCCAATGGTGGAAGGGTCACCGTCGATATGGCTGCGGTGCAAGCGGCTTGTGCCGATGCTACATTGAAACCGTACCTGACCGGCCACGTGAACATCTCGCTCGGATGTTTCGGCTGCAGGAAGACCACCGACATCGCCCCAGAAGAGATGCTGGTGGGAATACCGGTCGACAGGATGAGGGAGATCGTCGCTGCGGTGAGGGAGATGGGCGAGGGGCCGATACCCAAGTCCCGAGAGAAGGCGTAAGGGTGGAGACACCATCTGGCGTTGGTTCATATGTCTGAAGAGGAGTGCTTCCAGAGGCTGCATTGGGATCGAACGTATGAAAGCACCAAGGATTTCTTCGGGGAACGGCCGAGCGAGCTCGCCATTAGCGTTCTTCCGGTGCTGAAGGAGAATGGCGCGAGGAACGTCCTGGAACTTGGCTGCGGTCAGGGGAGGGATACATGGTATCTTGCCAGGAACGGAATGAACGTGACGGCTCTGGACTACTCCGAGACAGGCATTTGCCAGATGAAGGAGACGGCCAAGGGATCGGGGTTGGAGGATGTGGTGACGGCCCAGGTCCATGATGCCAGGGAGCCCTTGCCGTTCCCAGACGAGTCGTTCGACGCGATATATTCCCACATGTTCTTCACCATGGAGCTGAGCGAGGAGGAAGTGGGCAGAATACTCGGGGAATGCCGCCGCGTCCTTAGGCTGGGGGGCATCAACATCTATTCCGTTCGGAACGATCACGATCCCCATTATGGCAAGTTCGAAAAAAGAGGAGAGGACATGTGGAAGAATCCGGCAGGGTTCGTCGTCCACTTCTTCGATGAGGATAAGATACGGCGCCTTTCCACTGGTTACGACCTCCTCTGGATAAAGGAGTTCGAGGACCCTTCGCCGCCGTTCACCAAGAAGCTTTACGAGGTGGTCCTAAGAAAGCCGTTCTCTTGATGCTGCCAGTGGATATCCCGCCATAGTGCTGAACGCGAAGACCTCACCTCGCTCCTTCCGGTCACAAGCCACGCTCTTCTCCGCTCACGAGGTGCATCCTGCATCTTACAGGCCGCTGGGGCTGGCTTAAGAAGGTTAGAATATCTTCTGCAATCCGCTCTCCACCCTTGCCTCGTTGACGTCCAGATACTCCTCCGGGGAGAGCAGGGAAAAGCCGGCGTACTCCCCTATGATCTCCACGATGAGCATCTTCTGAGGGTTCTCGAGGTCGACCGGACCTGCGTCGATCTCATCTGCGAGCATCCGTACCAGCTCTCTATCGCTTGGCCCGTCGTATAGACGACTTTCCACTGTCACCCTCCATCTTTCATCCTCGCCGATACGTTCGCCGAACACTCTTGCCGCGGTCACCATGGTATCGGGGGTGGACCGTAGCCATTGCTCGATGGGGATCCATCGGTGGGTGTGCCGGAACACATCCGGGAAGTGGAGCGCGAAATCACGTAGCTTTCTCATCTGGCTCTGACCGTCCCCTTCGACCCGAAGATGCAGCAGACCGGGGACTATCGACTCCATCATGTCCTCCAGCCTGATCCCGGCGTCCCGCAGGACGGTGGCCACCTCCTTCTCGGCCTCCGCCTTCTCATTTGGATGGTATGTCACCAGAACGTTGTAGTCCTTCATCTTTCTCCCAGATGATACTACTTTCGGGAACCCTAGATAATCCTATCGAGAGGTCCATGACGGCGCCCCCCGAGGCTACGATGGCATCACATGCGAGCTGGCCCTGATCTCAGGTGAGGCGAGATGAACCTGTATGCCAGGACGCCCAATCCGGTCACCGCAAGGGATAGGGCGGTGACGGCCAGATCGAACTGGGTAAGCATCGCCAAGGCGCTCGTCACGCCCATCGCACCCGCCAGGGCGAACCATCCCCCCTTCACCGCCTTCTTCCTCCATAGGATCAAAAGGGCGGCATCGACGGCCAGGAAGACGATGAAGATGGTGTAGTTGGCCACGTTGGCGACGAACTCTATGTTCCCTATGGTGCAGAGCAGTATGGCCAGGACGGTCGAGGTCAGTATGGCGAAGTGCGGCGTCTTCCCTCTGGAATGCACTCGAGACAGGAATTCAGGGAGCGCTGATCGCTTGGACATGCCATAGGCTATCCGGGATGTGGCGATGGACAGGATGAGCACGGTGTTAGCGGTCGATATCAGGGCGATCATCGACATGGCCACACCCATCTCCGGGCCGGCCGCGGCCGCCGCCACGTCCGCCAAGGCCGATGAAGAGCCGACAAGGTCCTGATATGGGACCACGCTCACGACCGATATGGCCGCCGCCACGTACAGCGCAGTTGATATGACCAGTGACAGGATGAGCGCCCGCGGGATGGTCTTCGTGGGTTCCTTGGTCTCCTCCCCGATCTTGACCAGCCCCTCGAACCCGACGAACGCGAAGAAGATGACGCCCACCGCTGACACTATGCCGCCGACGCCCGTCGGCGTCTCGAGATAGTCGACCGTTCCCAAGAACTCCGCGCCAAGTATTATGATGATGGCGATGCCGGCAACCTCGATGATCGTCAGGACTATGTTGGCGGCGACGGACTCCTCTATTCCTATGAAGTTGACCGCCGACATTGCGATGATGAGCGCGATAGCGAAGAACAATGCAGGGACTCCGGTGATGGCCTGCAGATACCCTCCGAAGCCCAGGGCGACCGCCGACACCGAGGCGATGGAGGAGAGGATCACGAGCCATCCGACCATGAACGCCAGGAACTTGCTCTTCGTCGCCTCTCCTACATAGTCGTACTCGGCCCCCGCGGTAGGGAGTATGGATGACAGCTTGGCATAGCATAGTCCAGTGAAGGATGCGATCACAGCAGCCATCACGAACGCGAGCCATACGGCGTTTCCGGCATTGGACACTCCCGGGCCCATGAGGGCGTACACCCCAGCGCCGACGATCGTGCCAACCCCATAGGCGACCGCGCCGAACAGGCCGATGCTCCTCCTCAGCTCGCCCTTGCCCCTCGCTTCCATCCTTGCTTAATCTGTGTCGGTATTACATTATTTCATCCGCTCGAGGCATCGATGCGATATACTTCTTATTCCTTGAGATGCGAATCGATCATGGGATGAACGAAGCAACGGCGGGAACTGGCATTCAAGGGACCGGGCAGGTGAAGAAGGAAGCCGACCGGGAACACATCGGGGCTGGAGAGAGGGCAGGTAATCTGGTAGGGATCGTACTGATAATGATCTTCGCCACTTTGATATATTACATCCAGGACCGCGGATACATATTCTCCCCGGAGTTCACCGCTGTCGATTCCGTTCTGTTCTATGGCACGCTTCTGTTCGGCATCATCCCCAACCTGGTACGCATGCTCACTGCCAGAAGGAACCTGGGCAGGCTCTTCGATATGATCTCCTCTCTCTTGTTCCTCGTGGTGGGGTCGTACTTCCTGGTGAAGTTCCCATTCGATATCGACGACCTCTACCTGATCTTGCCAGACGCCATCCAGGACAGCTTCAGATGGTTCAATGATGCCGTCTTCAGGTTCCTGTTGCAGGTCGCATTGATCGTTACCGCCATCGGTGCGGTATACAACGGCGTCATGTACGTCCTTGTGAGGAGGGAGCTGCGAAGGAGGGAGTCTGGCCTGGGAAGGTGAAATCGACAGACCATCGATAGAGGGCCCCCTGTCCTGCAAGCGTCCCATCCAGAGGATGCGATGTCCTTCCCGACAGGCTTTTCCGTACCTATCGTTCATATCCTTATCGTTCTCCGATATTCGTATGGAAATTCGTCATTTCCATCCCACCATTGCTTCAAGGGCCGTCCGGCGTTCAACGATTAAATACGCGTTTCCTCATTGCTTGCACGGTCAGATGCGCATCACTATTCCTTATGGCAAGGATGAGGGGCAGGTCCTCGAGATCCCCGACGATAACTATGCCGGGACAGTATATCCGATGGACGTGCCGGTCGGTGACGAGATGAAGGAGATCGGACGGGCATTGCAGGAACCGGTGAAAGGTCCGACCCTGGAGGAATTCCTCAAGGGAGGGGAGAACATAGTGTTCATCGTCAACGATGGCACCCGCCCAACTCCGACCTGCAAGGTTCTTGACGCGCTCGCAGAGAAGGTGGACCTGACCAAGGCTCGTTACCTGGTCGCCACGGGAGCGCACCGAGCACCGACCGAGGAGGAATATCGCTTCATCTTTGGCAAGCACTATGACGTCCTCAAGGGGCTCATCCATTCTCATGACGCGCGCAAGGATGAATGTGTTTTCCTGGGCACATCGAAGAACGGCACCGAGATGTACGTCAACAAGATGGCGGTCGACGCCGATCGTCTGGTCATCATAACAAGCGTCGAGCCACATTATTTCGCCGGATATACCGGAGGGCGCAAGAGCTTCCTACCTGGCGTGGCGGCATACCGGACCATAGAACAGAACCATCGCCTCGCGATGAGACAGGAGGCCCAGGCACTGGTGCTGGAGGGCAACCCCGTCCATGAGGACATGATGGACGCCCTCTCGGTCGTCAAGGATAAGCCAATATTCGCCATACAGATCGTGCTGGACCGACATCAGGGCGTCTATCGCGTGGAGGCTGGAGATCTTCACGCATCCTTCGCCGAAGCGGTCAAGCATGCGAACGAGGTCTTCTCCGTCAAGATCAAAGAGAAGGCGGACGTGGTCGTGACGGTGGCCCCATATCCGATGGATGTGGACCTGTACCAGTCGCAGAAGGCGCTGGACAACGGGAAATGGGCGCTGAAGGAAGGCGGGACCATAATCATGGTGTCGAAGTGCCGCGAAGGCATCGGTCATGAGACATTCCTGCAGCAGCTGTCACAGTCGCCGGACCCCAAGGTGGTCTTGGAGAATCTGGCCAAGGAATATAAGCTGGGATATCACAAGGCCGCCAAGATGGCGGAGATCGCGGTATGGGCGCGCATGTTCGCCGTCACGGACCTTGACCCCAAGCTGCTGCGCGACGCCAACATGACCCCGTTCGCCACGGTCCAGGAGGCGGTGGACGCAGCCCTCAGGGACAACCCTTCTGCAAAAGTACTGATCAGCATGGACGGAAGCATCACCATTCCACGGGTGGATTAAGATGGCAGATTACATTGATGCTAAGAACCTGAAACTCTCCAAGAAGGATATGATGACCTGCACCATGTGTGGGTTCTGTAAGAGCGTGTGCCCAGTGTTCGAAGGGGTCGGATGGGACCCTGGCGTGGCCAGAGGACGCATCATCCTGTCCTACGGACTTCTCATGAAGGACATACCGGCCGACGAATCGGTCGTCGAGACGTTGTATCAATGCACCACCTGCAAGGACTGTGAGCGGCGGTGCCCATCCAAGATCAAAGTCGTCGACGTCGTGGAGCGGGCGCGCAAGGACCTGGTCGAGGCCGGATACATGCTGCCACGGCACCGTAAGGTGGTGGAGAGCGTTCAGAGATATGGCAACCCTTATGGGGAGGAGCGTTCGGTGCCCGAGGCGCTGGGCGAGGAGCCCCGTCGCGCCCGTGTAGGATACTTCGCCGGCTGCACCTCGGCCTATCGCAATCCAAAGATCGCACAGGCGACCCTTTCCATCCTTCGAAAGCTGGGAGAGGATTACACCGTTCTCAACGAATCATGCTGCGGTTCGGTGCTTGGACGCATAGGGGAGGACGATGAGGAATTGGTCAAGGTGATGCGCCGCAACGTCGACGCCATCGCCGAACAAGGCGTCGAGGAGGTGGTCTTCTCCTGTGCTGGCTGCTACCGAATGTTCAAGGAGGAGTACCCGCGGCATGTTGACGTGCCGTTCAAGGTCAAGCATATCTCGGAATATCTGGCAGAAAAGGACATGGACCTTGCCAAGCTGGAGAAGAAGGTGACATACCATGACCCCTGCCACCTTGGCCGCCACTCCGGGGTCTATGAGGCTCCTCGCAACGTCCTGTCCAAGATACCGGGCGTCGAGTTCAAGGAGATGCCGAAGTCCTCGGCCGAGTCCCGCTGTTGCGGTGGAGGCGGCGGCGTGCGCTCCGCTTTCCCCGAACTGTCCGAGAAGATCGCTGGACGGAGGGTGGATCAGGCGGAGTTCGCCGACATATTGGTGACATGCTGCCCGTTCTGCGTCAACAACCTCCGCATCGGCGGTGAGAAGACAGGCAGCAAGGTCGAGATCTGCGATCTCGTGGAACTGGTGGAGCCACTCCTGTGAGCGTGGTGCTCCGGGTCCGGGAATATCGCTCCATCGCGGAGGCGAGGAAGGACCTGGTCTCCTTCCAGCTTCCAAATCTTCCACCTGCCGTCTTGCTGTACGGGACGGTCATCATGGCAGAGGGAAAGGTAAGCGAACTCCTCCCTCTATCCTATGAGGCCAGGGACCTTGACGGCAAGGCATACTCGGGCCGTCGCGGCGGACGCGACGCCCTCCTCATTGTGCTTCCCCACATCGACGCCTTGAGTGGCCCACTGCCAGAGAGAGACTCGATCCTGACCAGGTGCATCAACCTATACAGCTTTGGCGGAAACATCGATGTGCCATTGCCCCGCGGCCGCCTGAGCGCCGATCGCACCTTGGTCATGGGCATCTTGAACGTCACGCCCGATTCATTCTCCGACGGCGGGCGATATCCTGATGTCGAGGCGGCCTTCGCCAGGGCGGAACGGATGGTCCAGGAGGGTGCGGACATAATAGATGTGGGCGGTGAGTCCACTCGACCCGGATGGCAGCCCATCAGTGCGGAGGAGGAGCTCTCTCGCATCATCCCAGTGGTAAGAAGGATCGCATCATCTCTCGACGTGCCCGTATCCGTCGATACCATGAAGCCGGAAGTGGCAAGGGCGGCCATGGAGGCCGGCGCCTCCATCATAAATGATGTGAACGGCCTTCGGAACGAGGGAATGTTATCGGCGGTGAAGGAAACGGGGGCCGCAGCGGTGGTCATGCATATGCGAGGGACCCCGCAAGATATGCATGCCGAGGTCGACGCATCCGCCTACTTCGACGTCATCTCCGATGTGATGTGGTACCTGAACGGCCGCATCGAGGCCGCCAAAGCGGCTGGTATACCTTCCGAGCGGTTGATCGTCGACCCTGGCCTAGGTTTCGGAAAGTCCTTTGAACACAATATCGAACTGCTCCGACGCTGCAGAGAGGTTCGCTGCCTGGGCGCTCCGATGCTCATAGGTGCATCTCGTAAAAGGTTCATCGGCCAGCTGACGGAAAGGTTGCCAGAGCAGAGACTTGGCGGCTCGGTGGGAGCAGCCGTCATGGCCGCGGTGAACGGCGCATCCATCGTCCGGGTGCATGATGTGGACGCTACCGTGCAGGCGCTCCGGGTTGCCGATGCCCTGCTGCGCGGTCACAATACGTAGGAGAACAGCCACACTGCTGCGATAGCCACTATGGCAACTATGTAGAATATCAAGTTGCGCTGCCTGTTCCTCCTCTCCTTGGCTTCCTGCTCCCGCTGACATTCATCGGAGCAGTATGGCTCGTCGGAGGGGGTGGGATCTCCGCAGTTCATGCAATGAGAGTGTTCCGGAAGACGAATGCTCATACATATCCTCCAATGGCTACGACATACTTATCCTTGGTCCATGCCCTGTAGAACGCCAGGACCATGATTTATCTATCCCGGAACGATTGTGGATGGCATGTGGAAAGTCCTGGGCAAAGAGGCGGTGCCCGTCACCGTGGGATACGTGTGGAAGGAGCGTCTAGAGGAACTGTCAAAGCGCAGGAAGAACTCTCCTCGATTCAGGAAGTTGCTGGAGCAGGCCGATCTCCGATACTATCATGATGCGATAAGGGACATCCATACCTTCGTACTGAAGTTCGACCCATCGACGGACATGGATGAGCTGGAGTTCCTGAAGGACTACATCCTCAAGCTCCATGACCTATCGGACGACCCCGTGGTGACGTTCAAGGATGAGCCTCAGCGTTATACGGTGATCTTCACGGCCGAAGAGGAAGAGGATCACTACGCAATGAGAAGGGCTCAACGCGAGGAAAAATGAGGTGAGGGAGCCCAGGACACCAGAGCCCCCCTTCGATACAAGGCCCGAGAACTTGGAGGAAGGGATGATCAGGCGGCGCTGGAAGCCTCACCTATCAAGCCTTCCAGACGTTCCATGCCTGCTGCGGGGTCTCTGCTCTGGACCTTCGCCCAGAGCCGCAGGCGGGCTATCGCCTGACCGTTCTCAATGATACTTCTGGCCCGCTCGATGCCATCGGCAAGGTCCGATACGCGGCCATTGATGTACAGCAATGGAGCGGCATTTAGGCAAACGATATCCTGGCATGGGCCTCGGTCCTCGCCTCCCAATATCCTCAGCAATCGCACGGCCTCCGTTCCGATATCCCCGCTCGTTAGAATGTCCTGCTCCTGGGCCACCTTTATGCCAAGCTCCTCCGGGGTGATGACATACGTTCTCGCTTCCTCCGCGCCGTCGAACTCCACAACCTTGCTCGGGCCAAGGGTGGACAGCTCATCCATGATCTTCGAACCGTCGGTGTTGGAGCCGGTGAACACGATCGCCCTCCGATAGCCGATCTCTCGCATGGTGCTCAATGTAGGCATGAGCATATCCTCGGAATAGACGCCTCGGACGCCGAGACGGGGCAGGGCCGGGTTGGCCAACGAGCCTGCGATGTTGAGGATGGTGCCAAACCTGATCTGCGAGAGGATGCGGCCCAGGGCGGTGGGGTGCACCAGGGGGCTCATGCCATTGAACATGCCGATGCCAGCGGTCTCGATCGACCTCTTCACGATGGCGGCTTCACATTCCATGTCGACACCCAGGGCCTCGGCCATGTCCACCGTGCCACATTTCGATGTTATCGCCCGGGCGCCATGCTTGGCCATCACGACGCCGTCGGCGGCGGCGACGATCGCTGCAGCAGTGGAAATGTTGAACGTTTTCAAGGTGTCCATCCCGGAGCCGCTGTTGTCGGACAGCAACCCGTCCACGTTCGGCGTCGCCTTGATGGTATCTATCTCGTAGATGGCTTCCCACGAGCCTGCTATCTCCTGGGGGGTCGCGCCCTTTGCCGTGATGGCCGCCAGGAAGGCACCCTGTTGCAGGTCTGGTTGCTCATTGAGCAATACCTGCCGAAACATCTCCTTGGCCTCTGCCCTGCTCAGGTCCTTCCCTCCGATGAGGTCGTTGACCTTGAGTCCGAACGCTTTGAGCCTATCTTCCATTTTCTTCACCTAAAATTCTTTTATGACGCATTTGAGGCCCTCTCGCCTCTCGATGTGGCGGAACCCCTCTTCCAGATTGTCCAGGCACGTCTCCATGGTGATCAGTTTGGAAACGTCCACCGCTCCCGATGATATCAGATCGAGGGCCTGACGGTTCGATCGACTGGTGCAGCCATACGTGCCCACCATGGCGATTTCTCGATAGTGCAGATGATTCAGGTCGAGCGTCCGGCAGGCCTCACCCTTCGGAAGTCCTGAAAATACGCACACCCGTCCACGCGAGGCCATGGCCCGCATCACGTCTGATATGTAGGCCGCCGGCGTGGCGAGAATGGCGACATCGGCTCCCCTTCCAGACGTAAGCCCTGCGACCTCGTCGGTCAGCCCTTCGGAGGGCTCGAGCACTTCAGCGCCAAACCGTTCGACGAGCTTCCGCCTTGCCTCCATCGGTTCCACGACTATCGCGCGTGCGCCGTACGATAGGGCAAGCATGGCATGAAGCATCCCCATGGGTCCTGCACCGATTATCAGGACCGTCTCACCCTCCGACACGCGGCACATATCCTGGGCATGCACGCAGCATGCGAGGGGCTCGGTCAGACTGGCCGCTTCCGCACTAACGCCGGCCGGTACGGCATTGAGCCCGACCAGGGCGCTCTCCGGAGGTATGGCCATGTACTGGGCGAACCCGCCGTCACGGTTGAAGCCGAATATGCCCTGTTGTTGGCACATGTTGTCGTTCCCGCTTCGGCAGGAACGACACGTGCCACACACCAGTCCTGGCCATACTTGCACCCTTGCACCCTCTGTAGGCACCTCAGGGGCATCGGTCTCCACTACCCTACCGACCACCTCGTGCCCAAGTATGCGCGGGTAGGAAAGATCGCGATGTCCGATCCTGAACATCTTTATGTCCGACGGACAGATCGCACAGGCTTCGACACGAACCAGCGCCCCACCCTCTGGGCAGGATGCATCCTCGACCTCCTGAACGGTCAAATTTCCAGGTGCCTTCAGCACTGCCGCCCTCATCGATCGACCTCAATTGGATGATATGTCCAACTTCAGATGAAGGGGGCTATTATTAAGCCTTTACGGGGCTGTTTTCATGTTGGATGTATAATCCAACATGGTCTGGTCATTGGATATAATATGCAAATCTAGATATTAAACGGCATCCTCCAGCAGCTCTCCGTTCCTGCGAACCGTGTAGGAGCGCACCGTGGCAGCCGATGATGCACGACGGACGGCGGCCTCCACGAGACGTTTGAGGTTGCCGCAGCAAGGCACCTCCATGTGCACGAGCGTGATGTCCTGGATATCGTTCGACGAGAGGATGTCGGAGAGCTTGCTGATGTAGGCTTCGTTATCGTCAAGCTTGGGACAGCCGATGACCGCGACCCTGTCCTTGATGAACTCCTGGTGCATGGATGCGAAGGCGAACGCGGTGCAGTCGCCGGCCAGAAGCAGGCGGGCGTCCTTGAAGTACGGCGCCTTGGCGTTGACCAGCTGCATCTTGATGGGCCAGGTGGTGAGCTCCGACCCTCCTTGAGCCGTGGTCGCGCCCGCCATGGGGGTGATGGTCATCATGCCAGCGGACGGGCACCCGCTCCTCATCCCCGACATGCGGGCCTTGACCGCTTCCTCATCGAACTCCTTGGCCTCTCGCTCGACTATCTGGAGGGCCCCCTGTGGACACTCACCCAGACATGCCCCTAGGCCGTCGCAGAACTCATCCCCGATGACTCTGGCCTTGCCATCCCGTATCTCGATCGCTCCCTCAGCACAAGCGAGCACACACTGGCCGCAGCCGTCGCATTTCGACTCATCGATCTCTATTATCTTTCGGATGGCCATATCCACACCTTGGGATGAATGGACTGGCGAGCATGATAAATCAATCGCCGAAGCACCTTGGTCCGGCGGAACGGCCACACTGATAGGCATCATCCTTGGCTCAATTGCTCACTTGCAGGTCCCGTTCAACCATCCACGCCGTCCAGGAAATCCATCTCTTCCTTGGCCAGGGAGCGCAGAAGTTCGAGCGGCAGCATATGTCCGCCATCCAACTGAACGCCGCGTACCCGCGGAACATGCTCCATCAGTTCTTGCACCGAAGGCGGAGGAACGAGACGATCATGCTTCCCACATATCGCCAGACAAGGGCATGCGATCCGCCCGGCGTGCCTCGTGGCATCGTATCGCGACATGGCTTCGAATTGCCCCCTGACACCTTCCCATGAGATCCAGCTGTACCTTCTAGCCCTTCCACTTATGACATTGTCCCTCCATCGTTCGTCCTCGAGGAAATGGGCGGAGAAGACCCAAGGGGTCATGAACTTGCTCATGGCGACCGGGTCCATCCCCTCTTCCGCGCTCCTCAGCAATGTCGAGTAGACGCACCTCTGCTCATCGGTCATGCGCGCCGGTGTGCATATGGTCACGATGCTGTTCACCCGCCCGGGATGATCCGCCGCCACCACTTGGGCGATCATGCCTCCCATCCCATGCCCTATCACATGGGCTCCATCCACGCCCGTAAGGTCCATGATGGAGACCACATCATCGGCCATGGTCTCCATGGAGTATGGTTCGGAAGGGGCATCGGACCGACCGGAGCCGCGAACGTCCAGTGCTATGGTGAAATGGGATATCGATAGGGTCCTCCACTGGAATGCCCATGAGCCAAGGTCTTCCCCTATGTCGGCCAATAGGACCACTGGCTCCCCGCTCCCTCCCATCTCTACGCTGAGGATGACCCCGTTCGCTCTGATATAGGTCATGGAACACCCATTGGGCCCGCGAGGCCAAGCTAGTCAAAGCTTGCCATGATCCTTCGCGACCGACCGGTGCAGGCTCGGTTCCCGCATCGAGGCAGCAAGATACTTCTTTGGCCGTCTGCATTCACGACCGTGTCCGCCCGAGCAGAACGGATAGTCAAGTACAACCCTGCCACCCTGGAACCCGTAGGCGAACTGGATGCAACGTCCCCTGACGAAATACCTCGCATCATACATAAGGCCAGGGCGGCCCAGGCGGGATGGGCCGCACTGCCGCTGGAAGAGCGCAGGGAGGTCCTGAAGAGATTGCAGGCGCATGTGGCCGCCAACATCGAGACCATATCCCGAACGATCTGCGAGGAGACAGGCAAGCCTCGAATGGAGGCCATCAATGCCGATATGATGTCCGCCCTCAGCGCCACGATGTATTCGGTGGAGAAGATGCCGTCCCTCTTCCGCCCACGTGGGACCGACTTCGGCAAGCTATCCCTCATGATGAGGTACCTTGGCCGCCGATCCTACATCCAGCCCCGCCCCCTGGGGGTCATAGCCATAATCGCCCCTTGGAACTACCCGTTTGGCATACCCTTCTCCCAGGCCGTCATGGCCGTGGCGGCCGGCAACGCCGTAGTGCTGAAGCCATCGTCAGAGACGCCCTTCACCGGCCTGGAGCTCCGGAAGGCATTCATCGCCGCAGGGGTCCCGGAGGACCTGGTCCAGGTGGTGATAGGCAGCGGAAGCAAGGTAGGCAATGCACTGGCATCATCTAACGTCGATCGCGTGATATTCACCGGGAGCACCGAGGTGGGCCGCAAGATCATGGCGGCCGCCGCGCAGAGGCTGAACCCGGTCACCATGGAGCTTGGTGGGAAGGACCCGATGGTGGTGTTGGCCGATGCCGACCTGCCCAGGGCGGCCGAGGCTGCGGCATGGGGTTGCTATGTCAATGCCGGTCAGACCTGCGTGTGCATCAAGAGGATATACGTTCACGAGAGCGTCTATCAGCAGTTCCTGGACCTGTTCAGTGAGAAGGCGTCCCGCATCAAGCTCGGATATGGATGGGACGATCCCGAGGTAGGAATGGGTCCGCTCATCAACGCCTCTGCCGTGGAGGACATGGAGGCTCAGGTGGCAAGGGCGATCGAGCAGGGCGGCAGGGTGCTGTTCGGGGGGAAGAGGCCGAACATGAAAGGGCATTTCTTCGAACCGACCGCCATCGTCGATGCTCCGCAGTCATCGGACATCGTGCAGAAGGAGACGTTCGGCCCCATCGTGGCGGTGCTTCGTTTCCGCACCGAGGAGGAAGCAATATCGATGGCCAACGACTCGTCCTTCGCGCTCTCTGGCTCCGTCTGGACCTCCGATCTTGGACGAGGAAGGGCCATCGCCGAGAGGATGGACGGCGGAACGATCCATGTGAACAATGTCGGCTATACCTTCGGCCTCGCCTCCACTCCCTGGGGAGGGAGGAAGGAAAGCGGTTTCGGCCATACGCATGGAGAGGAAGGCTTCGCCGAACTGCTGGAACCTCATCATGTCCATGTCGACAAGGGACGATTCGCCAGAGAGCTGTGGTGGCATCCCTATGATCAGGAAGGCCTTGAGCTGTCAAGGGGCCTGAACGACATTCTGTTCGGTGGGCGCTACGGCAGGGCGGCAGCGCTTCTCCTCCGGACAAGGCGGCGTTTGAAAGGCCGCTAGGCGGGCCAAATGAGATAGCCCCCTTGCTGCAATCCTTACCCGATGGACGACCATCACGACCATCGGATGGTGGGCGAGGAAGGGCCGCACAGGGAGCATGAGGGGGTGGAAGGAGGCGACCCACACCGCGGAGGAGGGCATGGAGAGCATGCCTCCATGACGGCCGATTACTGGCGCCGACTCATCGTCTCGACGTTGCTTACCTTTCCGATATTGGCACTGTCACCCCTCATCCAGGCGTCGCTTGGCATTTCCCTTGAGTTCCCAGGTGACCTCCTCCTGTTGTTCGCCCTCTCCACCATCGTATACCTCTACGGGGGGTGGCCCTTCCTAAAGGGAATGGTCGGCGAGCTAGGGCGTCGGCGACCGGGGATGATGACCCTCGTCGGCCTGGCCATCACGGTCGCTTACGTATACAGTTCGGCCACGGTGTTCGGACTCGGCAACGACCTGTTCTTCTGGGAACTGGCCACGCTGATAGACATCATGCTGCTGGGCCATCTGCTGGAGATGCGTTCGGTCATGGGGACGTCACGGGCGCTGGAGGAGCTGGCGAAGGTCATGCCGTCGGTCGCCCACAAGGTCGTGGAGGGCGGCACGAGGGAGGTGGAGATAAGCGAACTGGAAGTTGGGGACCTTGTCCTGGTGAAGCCCGGGGAGAAGATCCCGGCGGACGGTGTGGTGAAGGAAGGCTCATCCCATGTGGACGAGTCCTTGTTGACGGGCGAGTCAGAAATGGTGACGGCTGCCGTGGGAAGGGAGGTCATCGGGGGATCCGTCAACGGCGAGGGCTCGCTCGTAGTGGAGGTATCGAGGACAGGAAGGGAGACCTATCTCAACCAGGTCATCGAATTGGTCGGGAGGACCCAGGAGAGCAGGTCACGAACCCAGGACCTGGCGGACCGGGCAGCCATGGTACTTGTCATGGTCGCCGTCGCTGCCAGCATGCTCACCTTCGCGGCATGGACCCTTCTTGGTGACGGCACTGGATTCGCCATGGAGCGTGCCGTCACGGTGATGGTGATATCATGCCCGCACGCTCTTGGCCTTGCCATCCCGCTGGTCGTGGCGGTGTCCACGGGCATTGCCGCCAGTTCCGGGCTCTTGATAAGGGAGAGGCAGGCCTTCGAGATGGCCCGGGATGTGCGGACGGTCATATTCGACAAGACGGGGACTCTGACCGAGGGAAGGCTCGGCGTCACTGACGTCATTGCCTATGGCGGCAGGACGGAGAAAGAGGTTCTGGCCATGGCTGCCGCGGTAGAAGCGGCGTCCGAGCACCCCATAGCGAGGGCCATCGGACACAAGGCCGAGGAGGAAGGCGTCAAGGTGCGGCCAGTGGCGAACTTCCGGGCGATCGCGGGTCGAGGGGTGGAAGGCCTGATCGACGGGAGAAGGGTGGAGGTCATCGGGCCCGGCCCACTGCGTGAGATGGGCATCGGCATCCCGGATGAAAGGGCCGAGGAACTGGCTTCTCGAGGCCGCACCGTGGTGTTCGTCGTGACCGAGGATGGCGTGGAGGGAGCGGTGGCCCTCGCCGATGTGGTCAGGGCGGAGTCGAAGGAAGCGGTGGCTCGACTGAAGGACCTGGGGTTCAGATGCATCATGCTGACGGGCGACAACAGGTTCGTCGCCAGGACGGTGGCGGAGGAGCTTGGCATGGATGAATATTATGCCGAGGTGCTACCACATGAGAAGGCGTCCGCGGTGGAGAACGTGCAGAGGGAGGGGCCGGTCGCCATGGTGGGCGACGGGATCAACGATGCCCCGGCCCTCGTGCAGGCAGACGTGGGGATAGCCATAGGGAGCGGAACGGACGTGGCCATAGGCTCGGCCGACATAGTGCTGGTAAGGAACGACCCTCGCGATGTGGCCGACATCCTTGCGCTCTCCCGGAGAACCTATTCGAAGATGCGGCAGAACCTGCTCTTCGGAACTGGATACAACATAGTGGCAATACCGCTCGCGGCAGGCGTCCTGAGCGGATATGGCATAGTCCTATCTCCTGCCGCAGGGGCCATCCTGATGAGCGCGAGCACGATCCTCGTGGCGATCAACGCTCGTCTGCTGAGATGATAGGAGAAAAAAGGGAAAGGGTATTTGGAAGAGGTTTCCACCCGTTTCGTTCAGAGCTTGTCACGCTTCCTCAGCTCGACATATCCGAACATGCCGATGACGATGGCGTACAGCAGGATCGCGGCGATCACCGCGGGGCTGAGAGGCCCTGCGCCAATGGCTCCGGCGGTGGGCACCTTGCCTCCGGCGTCCTGGGCCTTTACGTCCAGGACATAGGTGGCGTCATAGCTCTCACCATTGCCATCGACCACGGTCAACGCGATATCGTACTTCCCCTCCTTGTATGTATGAATGGGGGACAGCTGTGTCGAGGTCGTGCCGTCACCGAGGTCCCACATCACTTCCGAGACGGTCTCGATGGATGTGGCGGTGCTGAAGTGCAGCTCGTAGACACCATCGCCGACATTGGTCGCCGTGATGCTGACCAGGGAGTCCGGGGCGCCTTCCGCTACGGAGAGAGTGTAGCTCTGCCTTACTGTCTTGACATCGTCCCTTGCGACGATCGTGACATCATACTCTCCGGCGGCATCGGGAACCCCACGAACCGTCCTGCTCTCCTCATCGAGCTCCAGGAATGAAGCGTCAGAGGTGAGGGACAGGTCTGCGTCGCCGCTGACCTGGACCTTGTACTCATAGCGGTGCCCGACGGTCGCCTCGGTTATGGGAGTCGAGGTGAACTCGACCTCCTGGCCGTTATTGGCGGGGCGAGGGACAGGAGCGTCCCCGGTCACCCCGCCATGGTACGGATATCCAGGCGTTCCGGTGGCCACCATGGAGGTGATGAGCCGGCCGCCCGCGTTCCATATGGCCTTCTCGCCGAAGTCGTACCTGACCAGCGGGTACACGCCGTTGTAGGCGAGCTCGCCCCACATGAGCGGCTTGCCGATCTCCTTGGCCCACTTCTCGGGGGCCTCGAAGTTGTACGGATCGGTGTTGCTGCCATAGTAGTGGCGGTGCAGGATCTCGAATCCGGTGTGACCGGTCGCGAGATTGAAGTCCTGCTGGTTCATGCCGAACATCTTTCCGAAGCCAGCGACGCCCATGTTGCGTGGGTGCGTGCTCACACCAGCGGTCGCATCCGCGACGGCGTTGGCCCAGTTGTTGAAGGCCTGCTTGCCGCCATGGGACTGCCAGTATGCATCGTAGACCTGGTCATGGTCGGGCTCGTTGAACACGTCGTACATGAAGATGGAATCCCAATCTTCAAGCTCCACCATGATCGCGTTCACGTACTCGATGTAGTTGTTGAACGCTCCACTGCCGGGTTCGAACACATTGCCGCTACCGTGGAAGTGGTAGGCAGGGAACTGCTGGGACCCGCCCATGCTGAAGCTCAGCCACACACCATGGTACTGAGCATAGTAGCACATGCTGTGGAGCATGTCGTAGAACTGGTCCTGGTGGTTCTTCCAGGCGTTATACGACATCTCGGTTCCCCAGTAGTCATGAGGACCTATGCGGACCAGGTTGTAGTCGTAGCTTTTCATCTGAGCGAAGTACTGGTTCCAGAACGCATCTGGAGTGTCGTTCGGCGTCACGGGCATGCGATCGCCCGTGTCGGGCCCGTTGAACACGGAGGTCCAGCCGGCCACGGCCTTGTTCCCGTTGATATAGTTATCAATAGCAAATGCAAGGGCGGTGGAATCTACCACGCCGAAGAAGTTCTTGTCAGTCTTGACTCCATCTATGTAAATGTCGGTGCCGTAAACGGTCACCCTCCCCATGTCATGGGAGGGGGATGCCGCCATAGCTGTTGGGCTAGTTACGAGGAGTGCACCCATACTCAGCAAGCTGAATATCGATAGCACTGCGACTAACTTAGTCATTTTTTCATTCACTGTGCATCCCTCTCTGCTTGACAGAGCTAGGTTTTCAAAAACAGGCATCTTTAAGGTGATTTTCTATCTCAGTATCTCTAATGATAATGGAGGCGAAAACATCGGAATGGTTCATAAGGGGAAGCCAGATGACATGCTCGGATGCCCGGATCAGGCGTCAAAACGTTGGAAAAATTGGCATCAGAACCCCTCGTTCAAGGCATGAGCGGTCAGGGCATACTGCTGAACGAAGAACGCCTGGTTGCTTGCAGAAGGGAGGTGACAGATAACGGATCGGAAAGAAAAGATCGGGGCCGTCACGGCCCGTTACATGGCAGGATCACGCTCGTCCGTACTTTTCGACGCTGTCCCTGAGCGCCTTTATGTTCTCCTGCGGCACCTTGTAGGGCATCTCGCAGCCTGGCACGACCATGAATCCAGGGTCCTTGCCCCAAAGGTCGATGACCCTCTTGACCTCCGCATCGATGGCTTCCGGAGCGCCGTTCAGCATCAGTTCTCTGCTGTCGATGCCGGCCATGACGCATGTGTTCCCCTTCAATGCAGAGAACACTTCATTGACGTTCACCGCGTTGACCTGGAAGTGGAACGCCTTGGTTCGCATCTCGATCTGCGGTTCCCATAACGGCTTTTCAGTGCAATTGTGGACGATGGTGCGCATCCCCGCCCCGTGATAGGCGTCCAGGGTCTGTTTCGTGAACCGGCGGTCCCATTGCTCGTACATCGCACGGTCCACCATCTCCCCGCCTGCCAGGGAATTCTCGATGAAGATGTTCTCGACCCCTGCCTCCGCCGCCCTCTCGCAATAAGCTATGGACGACTGGACGATCGTGGAGAGAAGCTTCTCGACAACATCGGGATCGGTGAGGTAACCCATCATGAGGTTGTCCATGCCCACTATCTCTGACGCTATGAGGTTCGGGGCGGCTATGCCGCTCACCACGGCCGCATCGCTACCTGCCTCATCGACCATTATCTTGGCGGCCTTCAACATTATCGACCATGAAGGGTCGTCCATTGGATCGACCGGCTGTATCTTGTCGACCTCGCTCATGGGAACATACTTGTCAGGACGGGGATAGAAGTCTCGTTCAGGGAACTTCCACTCCATTCCATGGGCCTTCGCCTCTACAAGCAGGTCGCCCCATCCGGCCATGACGTTGTCGAACCCGTACATTCGCAGGGCGGCGAGGGAAAGACGTGCGAACACCTCCGGGTCATGGAGCCCGTCATGGATCCTCAGCCCGGTGTCTTGCAACAACCACTTGGCCGCTCCCAGATGCTGATAGAATATGGGCAGGCGGTCAGGGGTCCCAAGGTCGAGAGCCGTATGAAATCGATCGCGCGGCGTCATGTGTTGACAATCGTCTGGTAGGATAGATAATAATATCGAGAACCAAAGGAGACGCTGCATAATCGAGCGATCCCCCGCCAGATCGTCCAGGGGCGTCGCCTTGACGGTCGAGAGATCCCGTGTCCCATGGAGTCCATGGAGTAAATGTTATCTCGTGTCGATGACCCTGCATGTGCGATGAGCGTCATCTCCCTTCAACAGTTCCCGAACGATGAACTCGTCCCACGACCGGCGCCACGTCCTGAGGCCCCCCGCTCCCCGCTCGCAGAGAATGATGGGCCGGACATGCCGATGGGGTCACTGGGCCCTCATGATGGGTCAGCGAAGAACATGTTCGTCTCGACGACCACGCTGGCCGAGGGGACCCCTCATCTCATGGAAGACGTCCCTGCTGGGAGGAGGGTCAGGTGAAGACCGTGTCGCGGGATGCCCAGATCGGTCGAGAGCGGAGAAGGGGAAATGCGGACGATCCGGGGTCGATACAACACTATGCTGGTTTCAGCAAGGAGCTCGGACTCTTCGTCACCATGAGAGTGCGGGAAGGCAAGATATTGAGCGTCGGGCTAACCGAGGAGCCACCGGAAGATGCCAGTACCGGAGGCCATCCATTTCTGTCTCGCATCCTGGAGCACATCGCCACAGGCAAGGACGACATGAGGGACATGCCTCTAGATCTGGACGTCACACCGTTCGAAAGGCAGGTCCTGGAGGCCTTGAGGGACATACCGCCGGGAGAGGTCGCGACCTATGGCGACATAGCGCGCAAGATAGGCCGGCCGAGAGCATATCGGGCAGTGGGTCGTGCATGCGCGATCAATCCCGCCATAGTGGTGGTGCCCTGCCATCGGGTGGTGCCTTCCTCTGGAGGATTGGGTAATTATTCCGGAGCAGGGGGGACGTCGACCAAACGCCGACTGCTCGATTGGGAGGGGGCCTTGCAGGACTTGAACGAACGTTCAAGTAAAAGGTGAACCGGCCGCCAGGTAGACCTCTGGCCCTCAGCTGCGATGCTGAGGAGGCGGCATCATGACGATTCATCTTGCTGCGACCTGCCTGGCCATCGCGATCCTCATGGATCGTCCATGGATCTGGCCCATCTCACCTCGCCCTCGATTTCGTGCGGAGAAACAAGGGACGATCGGGACCTATCAGCTTTCCTATCGGCACATGGCCTCGCCCCCTCTTTTTCCCCGATGCGATGGCCAAGCACGCGATCGGGCCTTGAAGGGACATAGCACTATCTCGCTCGTCGATATCCGAGCGATTCCCGCCTTCGTCAAATGCCTATCATTAGATTGTCTACGAATTACCGCAAATTTTTGGATACATAGAATTGATATTTATTCTACATCCGGGAGCTAGGTTTATATATCATTGATGTCGCTGAGCTGCATAGAGAAATCTATCGAAAGCAACAATTTGCACCAGTGAAGACAAGCCAGACAATCGCCGCTCCGGGCTTCTGTTAGATAACTCAAATTGTTTTCTATAATTCAAGATAAATAATTCTAAAAAAATGTACAACTTAACAATTGCTTATATACTTTCATTTTTTTGACGGAAACCGACGAACGATAACGAATGCTGTTCGTCGACAAGAGAGGAGAACGATAAGATGTTGGACTTTGACAACATGAACTCCGACGCTCTCCTGAAGCGCTACGACATAGTCGCAGAGTCTAAGGAAAAGCCGGAAACAATCGCTGAGAAGCATCTCCCGAAGGATCCCCTCCTGAGGAAGGTGGCTGAAGACGTCCTGTACATGAAGTACAAGACGATCGAGGAAAGCGTTACTGCTGCTCTCAAGGAGAACACTCCCGAGGACGTCATCGAGAAGGGACTCCTTAAGGGAATGGATGCAGTCTCCGACCTGTATGGCCGTGGGATATACTACCTGCCCCATGTGATGGTGTCCGCCGACGCCATGGACCGCGGCATCAAGCTGGCCGAGAAGGCACTCGGTTCTGGAAGGAAGACCAAGGGCGACATCGTCATGCACGCCGCCGAGGGTGACCCGCACGACATCGGCAAGAACATCGCCGCCGTGCTGCTGAAGTCCAATGGGTACAACATCATCGACATGGGCAAGGACGTTGCCGTCGACGATGTAGTCAAGACCGTTGTGGACGTCAAGCCCCTGGCTGTGACCGGGACCGCGCTCATGACCACCACCATGTCCGCCTTCCCCCGCGTCGCGGAGAAGCTGAAGGAGAACGGCATGGACCTCCCGTTCATCTGTGCCGGCGGTGCGGTCAACAGGGAGTACGTGGAATCGTTCCCCATGGGAATATACGCTCAGAAGGCCGCCAATGGACCAGGCCTCGTCGGCAAGGCACTGGATGGCTGGGACTGGAAGAAGATCCGGGACAAGTGGGACGAGATCCTGGCGAGCAGCGAGTAAGTGGGGTGAGATAAATGGCTAACATGAAGTTCAAGAAGATGGAGTACAGCTCGGCGGACGAGATGGTGTTCGGCGAGGCGAAATATCCGCTGTCATACGGTTTGGGACTCAAGGTCGGCGCCGGTTCGGTCGTTCCAGAGATCAACTTCGCTCCGAGGCCTGGCACCGAGAAGACTCCCGAGTCCCTCACCAAGGAATATGTCGAATACATCACCAAGGACATTATGGAGAGGGCGGTCACCCTCGGCTTCCCCGCCATCCAGCTGGAGAACGAGTGGATCGCCCAGATGGGTGAGAACCCCTCCAAGATGGCAAAGCCCATCGTGGCGGGCCAGAAGGAGCTGATGCAGAAGTTCCACGAGGAGTATGGCATCGCATGCGCCATCCGCCACACCGTGGCCGACCCCAGGCTTCACGAGGAGGGCCTGAGGTTCGGGATGGACAAGAAGCGTGACTATCCTGAGAAGATCATCGAGGGTTTCGAGGTCGCGGCCGCTAACGGCGCTGACGTTCTCGCCATCGAGTCCGTCGGAGGCAAGGAGATCGCCGACTACGCCGTCGTCCGCCAGGACATCAGGGGCTGGCTGTTCGGCATCGGCTACCTCGGCAGCCTGGACATGGAATGGCTATGGCCGCAGATCGTGGAGGTTGCCAAGAAGCACAACGTCGTCCCCGGCGGTGACACCAACTGCGCAGGTGCCAACACCTCCATGTTCATGGCCGGCGGTTACCTGGACAAGGACATCCCGCGTACCTTCTCCGCCGTGACCCGCGCGATCGCCGCAGCGAGGACACTGGTGGCGATCGAATGCGGCGCCACTGGTCCCGACAAGGACTGCGGCTACGAGGGCCCCATACTGAAGGCCATCTCTGGCCGCCCCTCTGCCCAGGAAGGAAAGGGTGCCCAGTGCGCTCACTGCGACATGATGGGCAACCTGATCGCCCAGGTGTGCGACCTGTGGTCCAACGAGTCGGTGGAGTACCACCCCGAGTTCGGCGGGTCCTCCGTGCAGTGCTGGCTGTCGGTCATCGGCTACGAGGCCTCCCTGATGAACGCCGCCAAGCAGCTGAAGCAGGACAAGGTCCTCCGTGATGTATACGTCGCTTCGGACCGCTTCAGGTCTCCCGAGGCGTTCATCCTGGCGTTCGACAACGCGTACAAGATCGGCCAGGCCATCGTGGAGGTCGGCGACAACTACTACCTCCGCGCGAAGGCCGCCGGTCTGAAGGCCGCGGAACTGATCCAGGAGTCCAACAAGCAGGGCAAGCTCCAGCTGAGCGCTCAGGAGAGGGACACCCTGGAGAAGATCCTCACCGACCTCAGGGCTTTGCCCGACGAAGAGGGCAAGTTCGTGGACTGGGCGCTCAAGGAGTACGCCAACGTCCCGGCCTTCAACCCGAAGAACTACGAGCTGTAAGCTCACACGCTCTGAGACCATATTTCCCTCCAAACCCCTTCCTATCTTTTCTTTTTATAATGGGAACTGGTCCAGCGGACATCAGCCGGTCAGGCATTATCTGAAGAAGCGGATGCATCACGAAAGATGATGTATCCATTTGCCGATCGGGGTCACTTGGGATGCACTTGAGAAAACGAACCAAGCGAAAGCTTCTGAGCTTCGTGCTTGTGGCATTGATCTTCGGGGCAGTGCTCGTATCCACGGACCATATCAAACTCCCGATCGGTCTCACCGATGGGACGAACGGCCCTCCATACTTGCACATCGGCAACACCACTGCATATTTCATCGATGTTGGGCAGGGCGATTCGATCCTCATCGTGACAGGCGACAATAGGACTGTGCTCATCGATGCCGGGGGCAGCACCTCCGCCTCCGTGGTCGTCTCCTTCATCCAGAATCTGTCCATCGGGGTCATCGATGCCTTCGTTCTCACGCATCCGGATGCCGACCACATCGGCTGGTCCGATGAGGTACTTGAGGCGTTCGATGTCCTAGCCATCTACCACAGCGGCTTCGTCAAGGACACCGCCACTTACAATAGGTTCGAGCAGGCGGCCAAGGCGGAGGGCTGTCCGATCTATACGGACGAGCATCTCGATCCCGGCGACTATCTGCCATTGAACTCCTCGGTCTTGTTCCAGGTCATGCACATCGATGCTGAGGCCAGGGACGCCAACTCCGCATCGATCGTCCTCAAGATGTCCTGCGGAACGGTTGACTTCTTGCTCACAGGGGACATCGACAGCAAGGTCGAATCCTCGATCGTTTCATCGTTCGGGGCCGCGGTGGACATCGAGGTCCTGAAGGTCGCGCACCATGGCAGCCGGTACTCTTCATCGGAACAGTTCTTGAGTGCGACATCACCCGAGATCGCAGTGATATCCGCGGGCGCCGGCAACACCTATGGCCATCCTCACGAGGAGGCGCTGGAGAGGCTCGAGGCAAGCGGAGCCACCATCTATAGGACCGACATGAATGGCACCATGGTCATAACGACTGACGGTGTTGACTGGAGCGTCATAACCTGAACGGTCGTGAGTCCATCACGACTATCGATCCTTTTCATCACTGATGATGTTCGAAACCCTCCCTGATGCGCTCATTCGATTTTTATCGTAATGATCGGCTCCTCATTGCTCTCCGATGATTCAAGTCGATCATACACCCGTTGGGAGATGCTTCCCTTCCTAGTGATAGCGGGTCGCCTCGAGCGGAGCCAAATATCCTCGGCTCCCCCGGCCTCATTGGGAAACCCATGGGTGGGATGCGGCGATCTCAGAAGGAAGTAAGCCTTCCAGTTGGAACGAGATACGCGATCTTTTCCATGAGGTCATGGTAATTGAGTGAATTCCATGAGGTTCCATGCGACTGGCCTCAATAGGTCGCTGGAGCCAACTGGTAGGATAGGTGGAGAGGTTCGTCGAGGGATCGATCGATGGAACAGGCGGTGAATGTGGTATTCGAGGCAGAAGAGTGGTTCCCTTCGTACTTGATGATGCAAGAGGAAATGATCGATCGATGCTTCGATCGAATTGCCGTCTCACGGGAGGTAGTATTCATGCTGTGGATCTTCCACTTTATTGGTATGGTGGAGAGCGTTATTATTATATTATAATAAAAATTTTGGACTTCGGCCGTATGACGGGAAAGATCCGTTATCCATCATTGCATTATTGGTTCTGATCATGATTGTGTCATTGGTGCCAGGAGAGTCTCAGGCATCCACGGAGTATGTGCATGATGGCTTCAGGATTCTCGATGGAGGTGAAATGGCATTGGAGATCATTGGATACGACAGGGACGGAGGCGACATCATCATCCCCGATGAAGTCGATGGCAAGGTCGTCACCTCCATCAGGTATGACGCCTTCTTTAGTTGCCAATCCATCACATCCATCACCATCCCAAGCAGTGTCACCTTGATCGGCGATTTTGCATTCATAACTGTTTCTCCCTCAAATCAGTTCCTGGGCGGCAACACCTCCATAGGCGCTGCGGCATCGGGGGCTGCTACTCTCTCACTTCTGTCAACATCTCGGAGGGAGTCACATGCATAGATGAATTAGCCTTCTCTGGCTGTGAGTCCCTAGTGTCCATAACAATTCCCGATAGTGTCACAAGCATTGGTAACCATGCTTTCACCGTCTGCTCCTCACTGACCTCCGTCACCATCGGCAACGGCGTCACTCGAATAGGTAACTCGGCCTTCGCCGACTGCTACAACTTGGAAAAAATGATTTTCAAGGGAGATGCACCAGCGCTCGGCTATAATTGGAATCAGGGGTGCGTTAGGTCGGTCGTATATTACTATGAAGGGAGCAGTGGATTCAAGACTCCGATGTGGCAAGGGATGGTATGCTTCTCGCTCAGCCCGAACGATATAGCGGGAATCACGACCCTTCATCCCGGTTCAGCCGATGGTTCACTTCCGAATCTCATCGCCATCCTGGCATTGTCTACCATTGTCGTAGTGACCATAGCGGCTTTTATGTGGAGGGGATCAAGGGAGTAAGCAACCTACCTGAGATGAACTCTTCTTGGTCATGTCCGGAGGGAGGGTCGATGCAGGAGACCCTCCTCACCTTGGATAGGAGACCCTCCTCACCTTGGATGGGGGATAGGGAGCATTAGATGGTATGAACCGCGATCCTCGGTTTGATGGAGGATTCAGTACGGAAGGGATGCAAGCATCATCGTCGGCCTCACCAGCATCATCACCGCAATGGAGATAGAATGTGTTCGAGGCGGCAATGAGCGATCATCGATGAGCTCAGCAGGACCTTTCTGTAAGGCAACTACTTGCTTAATGGCTTTTCAGACGTCCAAGAAGGGTGAGGCGTTCCTTATAGTAACACTGAGGTGGTTGAAGGAAAAGTATGGTGGGTCTGTCCGAATTTGAATCGGAGTCACCAGCACCCCAAGCTGGAAGGATACCAAGCTACCCCACAGACCCGTGGATAAAGGGGTTATAGCGAAGAGGTTTAAGAGCTTATCCCAGAGGGATGACCTCATCGACGAGATCAGCATGGGCGACGATCATGCGGCGGCAGCAATAACGCTTCAAGCCTAGGTCGTCGAGGACCGCTTTCGGGTCCTCCCCCATCTGCACCCTCTTTAGGTATGTGGGGTAGACGCTCCCTACGATCTTGCCGCATGTGAAGCACCTTACTGGGATCATCATGAGGCTCACCTATAGGACTTCTGCCTCTTCTTCCTTGCGCCACGTCCCTGGGGCTTCTTGGGAAGCTTCCTGCGTGGGTCGCTGATGAGCAGAGAGCGATCGTACTGCTTGAACATCCGCTCCAACTCCTCATCCTGAAGGAAGGCCACCAGGCCTTTGGCGATCGCGGTGCGGCTGGCCTCAGCCTGCCCCATGAAACCGCCTCCCTGCACGTTAACGCTGACGTCGACGCCGGACACCTTGTCGCCAGCCAAGGTCATGGGCTCCATGATCTTGAGGCGGGCGATCTCAGGAGTGAAGATCTCTATTGGAACATTGTTGATGCGGACCTTGCCATTGCCCTTCTTGACCACGGCTCTGGCGATGGCCTCCTTCCGCTTTCCGCTGGTGTTTATTACATCTGCCATGTGATCACCTCACCCTGGATCCCAGATGCTCGGAGATCTCTCCAAGCGTGACATATTTGTCGGTCCAGACATTGGTGGCGGACTCTACCTTCATCATGTCGGCGTTTGCCATCTCCTTGGGCACACCAACGTACACCTTGAGGTTCCGGTACACATTTCTGCCAGTGGAGCGCATGAACGGGATCATCCCGCGCACGGTCCTCTTCATGATGAGGTCGGCCCTCTTAGGGAAGAACGGCCCATTTGTGACCTTCCCCCTCTTGTACTTGTCATAGTATCTCTTGAATACCTCATCCCGGGAACCGGTGATGATGGCCTTCTCGGCATTGACCACGACAACCTCCTCTCCATCGAGAAGACGCTTGGCCACATAGGTGCTGAGCCGGCCAAGGACATGTCCTTCTGCATTGATGACGACGACCATCTAGATCACCCCATGATCCTGACCTTGTTGCCGGAAGGGTTCTCCTTAACCAGCTCAGGTATGGTCATCCGCTTGCCTCCCGCTTCCTCGATGGCCTTTGCGGCCGAAGCGGAGAACTTGAACGCGGCGACAGTGATTTTCTTGTTGATGCTGCCGGCTCCCAGGACCTTTCCCGGCACGACGATGACATCTCCGTCCTGCGCCAACCTCTCAAGCCTGCTCAGGTTTACCTCAGCCCAGTTCCGGCTGGGTTTCTCCAAACGCTGAGCAATGTCTCGCCAGATGGCGGCCTCCCTTTCTCTGGTCTCCCTCTTCAGGTCGTTGATGAGGGCCACCAGGTTGGGGTCCGTCTTACGAATGGTCTTCATTCTGACTCCCTCGACATTGTCGTAACTGGCGCTAACGGGCAGGTCTCTTATAAACATTTCCCCATCTGGAAAGTGATGGCCAGCACCATCAGAACCTCTTTCCGATTATCTCCCCCGTCCGGACCAATTGTCCTGATGCGATGAGGCCTTCCACGGCCTCGTTGATCCTCCGCCGGGCTTCGGGAGACGGTCTTTTGTATCCATATAGGGCGGTCGTCTCCTTCACCAGGCTCTTCTCGTCCATGGACTCGTCCTCGAGAAGGGTGATGATGGCCGACTTGAGCTCCTCCATGCAGACGTACCATAGCTCCCGTCTCTCTCCGACGGTGGAGCGGCGCACTGGCGGAGCATCCATGCCGCATGGCCATAGGAAGTTGTTGGCCTGAACGAGGCGGCCTTGCGCGGCCAGACGCTCGATGGCACTGGTCTCTTCGGCCTGTCCGAAGCCTTTCTTGATCCCTGCGACCTTGCACAGTTCGCGTATGCGCTCATGGACCACGAGCTGATGCACCGGTCCCTCCGCCGCCACCACGGCCTCGATCGCCTCGGCCAGGGCCTCATCCGGCTGGGAGCGCAGCTTGGCGGTCAATCCCGGATAGGCGCTCCAGTCCACTTGTATGTACGGTGCGACGGTGACGGTGGGTTCGGCCAACGGCGAGGAGGCGGCCTGGGTGGTTGCCATGACCTCGCCCGTAGGTCCATCGCAGATATCTTCCTCCACCGTTGCTTCGTGGAGCACGCTCTCCGTCGGCTCCGGAAGGATGGGAGCGGCTTCTTCGACGATCTCCCGGGACCGTGCGGCCTTGGCGGCACGAACGATCCGCTCGACCTCTACGTCAGGGTCCCTGACCCAGTCTGAAGACCAGGTACGATGCACCGTCCATCCGAGCTTGACCAGCATCTCCTGTCTCAGGCGCTCCCGGTCTCTTGCGGTGGGGCCTGAGCGATAGGACGCCCCATCTGTCTCCACTGCCAGGGACATGTCTCCGTTCGCCCCTTCGACCGCCAGATCGATGCGGTAGCCGGAGCACCCCCACCTGGGGAGCACCTTGAGACCTTTCTGTTCAAGGGCCTTGACCATCGTCGCCTCCAGGGGCGAGAGGGGCTCGCCCTCCGGTTCGGAGGATAGGGCGTCCCGGTCCCCTCCTGCCATGGCGTACTCCATGAACTGCCTGAGAAGCTTCGCACCCGTGGAGGTCGGATGAAGGTCCTGAGGCAGGATCGACGACACCACGGTAAGGGACTTGCGCGCCCTTGTCACCGCAACGTTCAGGCGGCGTTCCCCTCCCGCCCGGTTGAGGGGGCCCAGGCTCTGATGCATCTTCCCCCTTGCATCCTTGCCATACCCAAGGCTGAACAGGATGACGTCCCGTTCGTCTCCCTGGATGCTCTCAAGGTTCTTGACGAAGAACTCCTCATGAGCACCTTCCTTGAAGTGCCTGGCGAGTTCAGGCTGCTCCCTTATCCTAGATTCAAGCTCCTCCAGTATGGCCATCTGCTGAGCCTCGCTGAACGCCACCACGCCCAGCGATAGGTCGGGGCGCTCCCGGAAGTGCTGGATGACCATGTCCGCCACCCTGGCGGCCTCTGGCAGGTTGCGCCGGCTGGCGCCTCGATCGTAACAGCCCTCTGGAACATGCACGAAGTCGATCCCGCGCCCTTGTGCCCTGCCCGCCGAAGGGAAGGTGAACAGCTGGCCGCTGTAGAAGTGGAGATTCGAGAACGCTATGAGCGACTCATCCTCGCTGCGATAGTGCCATCGCAGCATTCGCTGAGGCAGGCATGAGGCACACTCGTCCAGGATGCTCTCTAGATCTGGTATCTCGTCCTCTTCGTCGAGGTTTTCACGGAAGAAGTCGGTCGGGGGAAGCTGCATCGTGTCCCCGACTATGATGATCTGCCGTCCCCTCATGATGGCTCCTATGGCATCCTCGGGCCTGATCTGCGACGCCTCGTCGAATATGACAAGGTCGAATCGAATGCGTGAAGGGTCGAGATGCATGCTCACGGAGAGAGGGCTCATGAGCAGGCAGGGCTTCAACTGCAATATCGCGTCCCCTGCCTGGGTGAACAGCTCGCGAAGGGGCTTCAACCCCTTCTTGCGGTTGACCTCGTGGCGCAGCACCCACATGGATGTCCCTAGTGCGGGGCTGGGATCGTTGATCAGTCTCTCTCGCCGCTTCTGCAGCAGCGCGGACAGGCGCTTGGTCGCTATGTCCAACTGTTGCCGGTCAAGATGTCGGAACCTCTCCACCGCCTCGGCATGCATCTCCCGGTCGAACTCGCGCAGCCTGCTGTCAGTGGCCATAAGGTGATCGTGCCAGAGAGAGTAGTAACGCTTCCTCAGGGCGTCCCATAGGCCCTTGGAGGGGAGCTTTCCCTCTTCCGCCAGGGTGAGCAGTTCGTGCAGGCCGTGCTGGGCGCAGCCCTTCCTGATGCCGTTGATACGCACCCATTCTTGGGCCTGCCCGATGGTGTCTAGATGCCCCTTTACCCAGGATGCCATCTCGTCCAGCCCCACATCGCGGACGGGCCTTCCTGCCATCAGGGAGGCGAGGTCGAAGTAGGACGTCGCGGCGTCCATGCGGCCTTCCACCAGGGCAGCTGCCGCCTCAAGCTCCTCCAACTCTCGCGTCACAGAGCCGGACTCCGTCCCTTCGGCCATAAGGCCCTCCAACGCGGGGCAGGGCGAGCCATATCGCTGGCAGTATGAATCGCACCAGTCCAGCATGCGTTCGATGGCCTCCCACTCGGTGCTGCGACCGAAGAAATGCTCCCCCAGCGCCTCCGAGCATTCCGCCTCCAGGGCGGCGACAGATGCGGCATCCTGTCTGACGGCCAGTGCGGAGGCCACATCGGCGGCCGCCTCGTCGAGGCTGAGCTTCATCAGGGAGGTGCGGTGCTTTCTTAGAACGCGCATGTCCTTCCAGTAGCTGGTGCGCAACCATCTGAATGGAGAGCGGTAGATGGTCCGCATGCGCTGATCGATGCCATCCAGGTCGAGGGACAGTATGCCCTCGTCGTAGCGAGCACGAAGCCCTTCGACCTCCTCGTCCAGCTTACGGTACGCCTCCCTCATCTCCTCCAGCTTCTCTCGGAGCGCCTGTGGCTCCTTGAACCAGTTGGCACGGGGGCGCGGCGAGTCGATCGCCAGGCGCAGGTGGTCTATCAAGGATCCGATCTGGGACAGGGTGGCAGGGGCATGCATGCCGAAGCGCTCTGCCAAGGCGGACGACCGCCGCAAAGCATCCTCCAGGGCGTCGCGGCTCGAGGTCAATAGGCCTTCTAGCTCTGGCAGGGCGCTCACCTTCCAAGAGTCTAGGATACAGTCCCTCCAGGGATGCTGATGCCCCTTCCTCAGCAGGTGCATGTCCCTTTCCACTTCCCTTGCCAACGGCCCGATCCCTTCCAGGTCCTTGACGCTCATGTCGTGCAGGTTGGGGAAATGAATGGGCAGGTCCGGCACCGACCGGAGGGAGATCAGCTCGGAATTGATCCGATGGAACGAGATGCCTGCTCCCGGGCGTATCTCATGCAACGCTTCGACATGGTCGTTCAGACGCTTCCGCAGACCTGCCAGCTCTTCAAGCGATGCCGTTTCGACAACGGACGTCGCCTTGGGGTGTAGGCATCTACCCAGCTCTGCGACGACCTCCTGCCGGCTCGCCTTATGGCTGTGCAGCTCGAGACAGTAGTCTCCCAGGCCGCGTTCGTCCAGCCTCCTCTTCACGACCTCCAATGCTGCCATCTTCTCTGACACGAACAGGACGGTCTTCTCCTTGGCCAGGGTTTCGGCGATGATATTGGCGATGGTCTGCGACTTGCCCGTGCCAGGGGGCCCCTGGAGCACGAAGCTCACGCCCTTGCGGGCAAGGGCTATCGCCTCCTGTTGACTGGAATCGGCGTCCAGCACCTGAAAGATCTCCGAAGGGTCGTCGCCGCCGTCAAGCTCCTCGGGGGAGATCGACCCGGCGGAAGGCAGCTCGGTCGGACAGCCTGCCAGGGCGCGTACCACTGGATGCTCCAGCGCGAGGTCCCGGTAGGCGGTCAGCTCCTCGTACATCACCATCTTGGCGAAGGAGAAGAGGCCAAGATAATTGCCGGTAGAGACCATCCAGCCTGCAGGAGAGACAGCTTCCTGGACCATCTTCATTGCAGCGTTCACCGGATCGGAGGTTTGCTCGGACGGCATCGACGGCAGCTCAAGGCCGTACTCGGTGCGCAGCCTGTGAGCAAGGATGGGATTCACCACCGCCCCTTCATCGATCGCGGCGACGCGGTATGGCTGCAGCGGTCCGCTCCTGCGAAGCTCGGCAGGGATGAGGATCAGGGGGGAGCGCAGCTTCTGCCCGCTCGTGTCCTTCCATTCGAGCATGCCTATGCTGAGGAACAAAATGTTGATGCCCTGCTCCCTCTGGGCCGCGCGCGCCTTCAGACGTAGGTTCAACAGCGTCCTGTCCACGACCGCCCTGTCGCGGTCGGACAACAACATGCCAGAGGAATCGGTCCCCTCTTCATCAAGGCCGATCTCCAGCTCCTCACCTCGTACGACCAGGCGGTCGAAGATCACCGACCCTTCGGGCCGGCTCAGTCGGAGGACGCCGACCGATTCGGTGAAGTTTATGAGCCTGTTCCTGATACTGGTGTCGATAAGGTTCCTGCGCCACCTTTCGAGCCTTTCAACTACCGCTTGATCGTTTTGAGTGCTCATTCCCATCCGATTTAGAATAAGGATTCAGCAATTAATATACTTTCGACGCTTATCACAGACGTCAAGAATGATACTCATAGATTCTTCCTCGGTGGCTCTCCAGTCCGCTGATGGGTAGACAGCATTTATATATACCAGCCCTCATAATGAGTACCCGACAGGGGAAACCTTGGCAGTGATGGTGACATTATTATGATCAGGTTTGGACCAGCTGGTATTCCACTTTCTTGCAAGGGGAGGACTTTGAGGGACGGCATCGAGGATGTACACAGTCTCGGTCTCAACGCCATGGAAGTCCAGATGGTCCGGGTGAACGTCATCGACCGATTCCCTGACGAAGAGGAGGTAGGGCTGACCCCCTTGGAAGTGGTCAGCGACCTCATCGTGGAGATCGAGAGGGTGAAGGGGAAGAAGTCGATAAGGATCACCGACCCTGAAGAGGAGATACGTGAGGATGATACGCTCATCACTCTCGCCTCCGGCCTCGTACAGAACTTCGAGGAGGTAAGGGACCTTGGCAAGATGGGGAGGGAGTTGGACGTCGAACTGTCGATCCACACCCCTTATTACATGGACCTGGTCTCCAACTCCGACCTCACTGAACGTTGCATCGACAACATCCGGTGGGCGGGAACGATCGCCAACCAGATGGGCGGCGGCATGGTGGTCACCCATCTTGGCCTGTATGGCGACGGGGACCGAGAGGAGGCCAAGAGGTCCATAGTGGACAATGTGGCGGCGATCATGGAATGGTGGGAGGACAACAAGCTCAGCCCGTTGCTTGGTCTGGAGACCTCCGGTCGCCAAGAGGTGTTCGGTTCCCTCGATGAGATCCTGGAGATATGCGACAACATCAAAGGCACCGTGCCTGTCATCAACTTCGCACACATACATGCACGGGAAGCTGGCGGGTTGAGGGAGCCTCAGGACTTCGGTGCGGTATTGGACCGCGTGAAGGACTACGTGGGCGGGCACCATTACACCCACTTCTCGGGCGTGGAGCATGAGGCCGGGAACGAGAAGAGGATAACGCCCATCAAAAAGGGCGATCTCCGCTTCGAACCGCTAGCAGAGTACCTGGCGGAGGAGAACCCAAACATCACGGTGATCTCATCATCGCCCTTGCTGGAACACGACGCCATGTACATGAAGGTCATCTACGAGCGCGTGCTCACCAAGCGCATCGCCAAGGAGGCGAGGCTGAAAAGGAACAACAAAGCCTCCGAGGCCGTGGAAGAGGAAGAGGATCTAGCAGAGGACCTCGAACTAGAAGACATAGACAAGCCTCCTAAGATAAAGTTGAGGAACAAGGGCGGAAAAGCGCCTGAGACCAGTAAGCCCGCATCGCCCAAGGGCGATAAGAAGGCCACCAAGAAGAAGTGACCATGTCAGAGGACCTGATGCAGACCTCATCCCACTTCATACTGGGGGAGATGGAAGCCGCCCTCAGTACCATCGACCCTCAGGCCCTGGAGGAAGCAGTCACATCCATCTTATCGGCCAGAACGGTCTTCATATATGGCGTCGGTCGTTCGGGCCTCATCGGCCAGGCGTTCGCCGTGCGACTGGTGCAGCTAGGTATCGACGTTCATTTCGTAGGCGATATGACCACGCCCATAGTCTCAAGGGAGGATGTGGTCATAATCGTCTCCAACACCGGCGAGACGATGTCCGCGGTACAGACCGCCAACATCGTGCGCAGGGTCGGGGCCAAGGTGATATCCATCACCGGCAACCCGAACTCCAAGTTGGGCCACGCCTCGAACATAGTTCTTGAACTCCAATCGTCTCGGGACGAGCAGAGGAAGAAGTATGCTCCTCTCGGCACCATATTCGAGGGGGCCGCGCTGATACTGTTCGACTCCATGGTGTCGATAATAATGGAGAAGACCGGGCAGAATGAAGCGTCACTTCGCCGCCGTCACGCCATATGGGTGTGATGCCGGGACGGAGACCTTAATGATGGAGGACATCGTTCGCTAGCTCAGGACGCGATGCTGTTTTCAGACATCGATCCCGGACCTGATGGATCCTGCTGAACTAGCGGAGCCTCGAAAGCGGTCGCTGGTCGGGTTGCCGCGATGTCATGACTTGTCCAAACCGGCCTGTCCAATGGCGGCCTATCCTGGACACGATCGGACCGGCCCCGGATGGTATTGAGCAGGCCATCGACATATGGCCTATCGCTCATGGACGAGATCTAACATATCTCCATCCTGTATGGCCGCTTCCGCAACGGTCTCCTCTGTCCCCAACACCTTCTCCCCATGACGCAGCATGGATGCGCCTGCATCGACCTGCCAATATCTGGCAACCCCTTCGATGATCTCGCCTACGGTGTTCTCGTCTTCCACGTTCAGGTCTACGACGGCACCGCTCTTGGCGTCCCTCACCGTGATCTTGAGAGACATATGATATGGCAGATGATGTTAGGAAATAAATGTATAGCCCATTGTAAGGACCGACGAATATGACATCATGATCATCGCTTCGCCGCCATATAGAGTACGGCGTCGGACATCGACGCCACGCCGCTTGCTTGGACCTAGAGCGTTTTTTTAATGCGATGACGGCGGAGTCCAATGACCGTGAAGGGACATCGCGAGATGAATCGCGAGATGAACATCGTATGCCAGGTCTCAAAACCTTTAAAGCGGTCTATGCGCTCATGCCGTCCAGCATGAATGGGGACACCTCGTTCACAGTGACCCCCTGGGAGGTCAGCGGGGAGATCGACTACGATCTGCTCATCGAGAAGTTCGGCACCAGGCGAATCGACCAAGCCCTAATGGACAGGATGGCCAAATATGGCCCCATCCATCCGCTCATGCGGCGCGGGGTGGTGTACTCGCACCGCGACATGGATTGGATATTGGACAGATATGATGCTGGTGAGACGTTCTATCTGTACACCGGCAGGGGCCCATCAGGTCAGACCCATCTTGGTCATCTCATGCCGTGGATGTTCACCAAGCATCTGCAGGACGTGTTCGGTGCGCAATTGTACTTCCAGTTGACCGATGACGAGAAGTTCCTCTTCAATGACGGTCTGACCCTGGAAGACACCAAGGACATGGCGTATCAGAACATGCTTGACGTCATCGCCCTTGGTTTCGACCCAAAGAAGACCAAGATATTCCTTGACACTGAATATATCCACAACCTATACCCCTTCGCGTTGCAGGTGGCCAAGAAGATCACCTTCTCGACGGCCAAGGCCGTGTTCGGATTCGAGAACAGCACCAACATCGGGAGCATCTTCTATACCAGCATCCAGGCGGCGCCGGCATTTCTGGGCTCCGCACTTGCTGGGAGGAACATCCCTTGCCTGATCCCATGCGGCATAGATCAGGATCCGCACTTCCGGGTCGCCAGGGACATAGCCCCATCGCTGGGATACTATAAACCGGCCTTGCTCCACAACAAGATGTTCCCCGGTCTGAGCGGAAGTGACAAGATGTCCTCATCGCAACCGGGCAGCACGATATACACCACCGACCCGCCAAAGATAGTGCGCAAGAAGATAAACACCGCCTTCACCGGTGGGGCGGTTAGCGTGGAAGAGCAGAGGAAGAGTGGCGGCAAGCCTGAGATCTGCTCGGTGTTCAAGTACAAGTTCTATCTGTTCGAGCCAGATGACAAGAAGCTTGACGAGCTGTACGATCGGTGCAAGAAGGGCGAGGTGCTTTGCGGAGAGTGCAAGAAGAGCCTGGGCGATGCGGTCGCCAACTTCTTGGAGAAGCATCAGGAGGCACGAGAGAAGGCCAAGGACCGCATTGATGAGTTCATCCTGCGGGACTGACCCATGATGCAAGGCAGCATGTCCCGATGCTACCTAGTCCGCCATCGGCTGCGGGATCGGCATGGTCATGAACACTACAGGGGTCAACCATGGAGTTGCGTCCAGTAGGCCGAGTGGCCAAGGTGGAGGGCGGCAGGTCCGAGATCGAGGTCCTGCAAGAATACGCGGAGGGCCTGTTCGGCATAGAGAAGTGCGACAGCTTGCTGATATTGTTCTTCTTCGACCGGTCGGACAGGGTCGATCTGAAGGTTCATCCTCGAGGGGATCCCAGGAACCCACTTGTGGGCGTATTCGCCTCTCGCAGCCCCAACCGGCCGAACCATATCGGGGCCACCGTGGTGAGATTGGTCGGAGTGATGAACAACATACTTACCGTGGAAGGTCTGGACGCCTGGGAGGGAACGCCTGTCCTGGACATCAAGCCGGGGATAGTGGGTTGGAACTCCGCCGGCCCCTGCCATCGTCTTCCGGATGGTAAAGAATAATAAGACCAGCTGTTTTCACTGGAGCATGAATGCCTCGGAGATCCTCACCGGGCTGAGCGCCAACGAGTCAAAGCTATTGCTCGCGCTGGACAGTCTTCATGGAAAGGCCGCCCCGGAGCAGGTGTTCGAGGCTGGGGGCTTTTCCCAACTTGTAGAGGTGATGAACGCCGGCTCCTGGCTGCAGGCCAAGGGGGCGATCACCATCTCCGAGGTGGCTCGAAAGGTCTATTCGATCAAGGATGCATCGGTGCTAGAGCGCGGTCTTCCAGAGAGGCGAGCCATCCGTATGCTGGCCGACAGGGGAGGAGAGGGCGACATGGCCGACCTCGCCGCCGAACTGTCAAAAGGGGAGATGTCCATCGCCCTTGGCTGGCTGAAAAAGAAGAACCTCGCGACCATTTCCAAGGTCGATGGCCGGACCGTACTGCGCCTTACCGAAAACGGTCGGGAAGCTCTCGATAGGCCCATGGCAGACGAGATCATGCTGGAGCAACTGGCCCAGGCTGAGATGTCCGAGGATGTGCTCGACAAGGATGTCATAGCCACCCTCCGCTCCCGCCAGGACATGGTGACGGAGAGACTGGTCGTCAACAGGACCATGGAACTGACCGACCTTGGCAGGGAACTGATATCATTGGGCCTGGAAGTTAAGGACGAGGTCGCCCAGCTGACCCCGGAGCTGATACAGACGGGCAAGTGGAAGGAGGTGCAGTTCCGCCGTTACGATGTGAGGACCTTCGCGCCCGCCGTGTATCCGGGAAAGAAGCATCCGCTCACCCGCATCGCCGATGAGATACGGGCCATCTTCGTAGACATGGGGTTCACCGAGATCGATGAGGAGTACGTGCAGCCTGCGTTCTGGAACATGGATGCATTGTTCACCCCGCAGGACCATCCCGCTCGTGAACTCCAGGACACCTTCTACCTTCAGAACCCTTGCAGGATCCAGCTGGAGGACGAGGAGATAATCGAGCGCGTGTGCGAGATGCATGAGACCGGGGGCAAGACCGGTTCCAAGGGATGGAGGTACAGATGGTGCCGCGAGGAGTCGGAAAGGGCCTTGCTGCGCACCCACACCACGGTCAATACCATCAGGCACCTGTGGCGCCATCCTGAGCCACCGGTGAAGGTGTTCTCCCTCAGCAAGGTGTTCCGCAAGGAAGCCATCGATGCCACGCACCTTCCGGAGTTCACCCAGATCGAAGGGATCATCATGGAGAGGAACGCCTCCTTCGACATGCTGTGCGGTGTCATCAAGGAGTTCTATCGCCGCATGGGCTTCGAGAACGTTCGCTTCCGACCGGGATATTTTCCTTACGTCGAACCCGGCCTGGAAGTGGAGGTGGAGTTCAAGGGCAGCTGGCTGGAACTGGGTGGCGCGGGCGTCTTCCGGCCCGAGGTGACCGCCCCGTTCGGTGTGAAGTACCCCGTTCTAGCGTGGGGCATGGGCTTCGAACGGCTGGCCATGCTGCGATGGGACCTGAAGGACCTGAGGGACCTTTACATCAGCGACGTGGACATGCTCAGAACGTCCCCGATTCTCTGAGCGAGCTGGCCATCAGGGAGTACTCCAGCGATTTGTCCCTCATGCCGTTGGCATAGTACATCTGCGATATCTTGGTCAGCAGCTCCACCTGCTTCGATTTCATGGCCGCGCGAGACAGCTGGAACATCCTGAGGGCCTCATCGTCCTCCCCGGTCTTGATGGCGATGATCCCTAGCAGGAAGTATGCCCTGGACTCATCTTCCGGGTTTTCGATGTGCCTCTGCAATAGTTTCTGCAGGATCTCCTTGGGCTCGTGGTAGTCGCCGTTGCGTATCAGCACTTCGGCGATGTTGCACTCCAGCGTCGTGTTGACGCGTCCATCGAACACGTTGCGGGCGCGGATGAACGCCTTGTATGCATAGTCCCACTCCTTGCGGTCCATGTAGTTCAGGCCTTCGATCATGTAGCCGTCGAACCGCTCCGAGGGGATGCTCGACGCCTCCATGAGCTTGCATATGATGAGGCAGTATTCGTGCTTCCCGACCCGCCTGGCGGTCTCCGCCTGCACATAATGGACCGTCCCGCTGTACCCCTTGGTCACATCCCTGATGTTGGAGACGGCCTCCAGCAGGTCCTCGTCCGGCGACAGGAGCAGTTCATTGGCGTGATTGTAGACAAGGATCTCGGCGTCCACGTATCGGCGGGCGCATACAAGATGGTACAACACCTCCTTCAGGTCGTCCCAGTGCAGCCAGTAGTCCGCCGCGAAATTATGGTAATCGCGAACCTTCTCCGGGTCCGTGACGGAGAGGACGTACTCCTTCAGTTCCTTCGGCAGGTCGACCATCCCCCGTTCGTCCACTGGCAGCAAGGACGTTGCGATGTCGGGCAACACTTCGCGGCGGAACGGCTTCCTGAAGACGCAGGACATGGCCACGACGGGCTTGAACTTCTCATCCAGGACCCTCCACAGCTCTGGCCCCTTACATTTCCTGATGTCCTGATACGGTGTCAGGTCGATGTCGTTCTCTTCCGCATATGCCTTGATATCGCGGGCCCTTTCTTCACCGAGAGGGGTCAGGAAATAGACCTTGCGCTTGGTCCTCCCCCTCTTGATATGCGACAGACGTTCCTTTACCTCGCCCGCGTTCTTAAGCTTCTTCAACTCCAGCGCAGCATGGGCGCGGGAGATGCGCAAAGCGGCGGCTATGCCGTCCTGCGTTATGTCTATCGGGGCATCGAAAGAATCTATGTATTTCGAATATTGTAGCAGATGGAACAGGATACGTTCACCCACCGTGAGCGTAATGGCCATATCGTTCCTCCCGCCGAAGGTATCGCCTGAACCTTATTTATCTGATGCCCTACCCAGAGCCTGATCGCGATTCCAATGTTCCACGCCCGCCATGCCTATGCCGCACCAGGTGGAGTGCCCATAGCGCCTTGTTCCGCGAGGACCAGGTCGAGGTCGTGTCCGCAAGTGTCGGTGTAACGTAATTCGTAGGGCGGAGCAACATAAATAGATGGGCCGCGGTTCGACCGTTCGCCCATGGTGAACAGGATGAGATTGATAATATGCAGCCGGAAGGATGAGGCCAGCATCAACATCGCAGATGCCATGCTTTCATTGGCCGAATGGGCCGAGGAAGGCGAGTTCAAGGGCCACCCCGTTCTACGTCACGGAGATCAATGGTTGATATCCATAGATGAGCTCCACATATATGCCGAAGGCATCGACCGGGAGGTGGAGGATGCGCTCAGCCTCGAGGTCGAGGAGATCGTGTTCCTCTCTCGCCATCGTGCAGCATCTGGAAGGCCGTCCCTCACCGTCCACCCCATAGGCAACTGGAACAAGGCCGAGTATGGAGGCCGCGATGGTGAGCTGACGCCCGCCGCTCCGCATCTGATGACCTCTCTCCTGCGACGAATGAGGTCGGAGGCGGAGACGCTGCAATACGACGTCGCGTTCGAGGTCACCCATCATGGCCCCCTGCTGTCCCGGCCGACCTTGTTCATCGAGATAGGCAGCGACGAATCGTGCTGGAGCGACAGAGATGCCGCGGCCGCCCTCGCCAGAAGCCTTCTGGACGTGGAAGTGGCGCAGCATCCCGTGGTGATCGGCATAGGGGGCGGCCATTATGCCCCGAGGTTCAGCGAGGTCGCGCTATCTCGTCGCGTATCGTTCGGCCACATGCTCCCTGCATATGCGATGGACCTCACCAATGCCGATTCCATCCGTCACAGCATAGCCATGGCCATGAAGGCGAGCGATACGACGACCGCATACGTTCACAAGAAATCGATGAAACGGTCGGAGGCCAGCATGGTGTCGTCCCTGGTCCATGAACTGGGAGGGGTGACCGTGGACAGCTCCGACCTTGAGAGTTTGTAGTGCGGACCGTGCCTCACTCGCGCTGGCCGCCGCAGCAGCCTTTCCTCGTGTCGGCGGTTCCGCCCGGGGTGTTCTCCGGGACAACCTCATTGGTGCCCTCCAGCTCGTTGAACACCTGGGTAAGGCCCTTCTTGGCCACGGACCAGGCCGGTACGCCGCCCGTCACGACGGCCACGTGCATGGCCTCGACTATCTCCTCCTTGGTGGCACCATAGTTGACGGCGGTCTTGGCCTGGGCGTATACGCAGTCCTCGCACATGCGGACCGCCACGCAGGCCATGGCGATGAGGCGTTTGGTCTTTCGGTCGAGGGCGCCGTCCTCCATGAGCACGCGATCCAGTTCCTTTATCACCACCGCCAGCTCAGGGTTGTGCTTCCTTATGTGGGCGAGCGTGCTGGGAATGTAGTCCCCCATGCGGCACCTTATCTCGTCCAATGCTTCATCCGCGCTGACAGTGTCCTTCAGGTTACCAGTGCGCTTGCACTGCTTCTCATTGTCATCGGCCATGCTCATACCTCCTTGATACGTCCATAAATCCCACAGGGAGCAGATAACCTTATGCCCTTATCGGCCATCGATCACCGTGCCCTTGATGGGCAGGCCTTGAACCGCTCGAGACATCTCTTCCAGGTCCCTTCCCGCTATGACCATCAGCGGTATGCGGCTCCGCATGACGATTGACGCACCCATCGGGTCGAACACTCCTGACGCTCCAGCGCCATGCTCGTTCCCGAGAAGGTCCTTCAACTGCTGGAACGTCAACCGTTCGTACCTCTCCGCATCCTTGTCCTTTCGAGGATCGGAGGAGTACACCGCGTCCACCGAGGTGGCGTTGACTATCCTGTCAGCGCCCACCGCCTCGGCCAGGGCGGCCGATACGCCGTCGGTGGTGTGCCCAGGTGTCGTTCCGCCCATGACCACGATCCTCCCCTTGCCTGCTTGTTCAGTGGCTTCCTCTATCGTGGAGGGAACCGTCTGCTCTGCAAGGTCGCCAAGGGCGAGCTGCAGAAGACGAGCGTTCAGCCGGGTGGCCATGATCCCCATCTCATCGAGCCGCTCCTCGGAGACGTCGAGCTCTCTCCCCAGGTTTATGTAGGTGCGAGCGGTCTTTCCTCCACCGCAGACCACGAACAGCTCCCGGTCCTTGGAGAGGTCCCTCAGAAGGGATGCGAGACGTTTGATGAACCCTCCGTCACGGTCGCCTGGGATGATGATTGAACCTCCCAGCGAGATGACCACCCTTTCCATGGTGCCAGCAATGGGATTGCCCTTGATAATCCTTGCCATGTGCGACCCGGTCGACAGGCGACGACCTACGGCCGACCCAGACCTCACCCGTCGCGCTTGCTGAACCCGGCCGACATGACCACGAACGATCCTTCACCATGCCCCTCGACGACCGGCTCAGATGCGGCCAGCCCCCTTGGGTCGCTGAATATGGTCCGATATGTTTCCTTCGCTTCGGCGCCGATGCGCGGAAGAATATCCTTCATCTCCTCCGCAGAACGGAACCGCGCGCCCTTGTAGAATGGGCGATCCCTCATCCCCCCCGGTATCCGTGTCCGATCCGGCTCCCCCGGTCGATGAACCCTATGATCACCCGGCCATGTTCACGCAATGCCATTCTGGCTTCAACCAATGCCATCAGTGGGTCGTCGACGAAGCATAGCGTCTTGACGAAGGTCACGATATCGAAGGTCCTGTCGCGGAGCGGCAGACCTTCTGTAACTCCCATGACCACCTTCACGCCGCTCCGGCGGGCGATCGAGAGCACCGATGGCGACGAGTCGATGCCGAACCCATGCCCATGGATCCAGTGAATCGACCGGTGCCCACCCCTGCATCGAGACCGATGCCTTCGCGGGACGCCTTGCGCAATGCTCCCAGCTCCGACCAGTATGCTGCTGCATGCTCATCGAACCATGCATCATACTGCTCGGCCCGCTCGTCGAAGATGCTGCCCAACGTAACTCCCAATGGCACGGCATCCTCTGTCATCCCTCACCGCCAGTCCGGACGGGGTTGGTGATAGGGTTAGCAAAGATTTATTACAGCCCTTTATTTAGAGATGAGCGCAGAATCAGGGTTGTATTGATCATGGCTCAGGATGAAGCCGTTAATGAAAGTATGATGGAGAAGCGCCGGTACGATTTCAAGCGCGCGCTGGAGGAGATCCGGGAACTCAAAGGGCGCGGTACCGAGCTGGTATCAGTGTACATACCCCCGGACAAGCAGATATTCGATGTGGCGAACTACCTGCGGGGCGAGCTGTCACAATCACAGAACATCAAGAGCAAGAGGACCAACAAGGCCGTCAGCGGAGCCCTGGAGTCGATCCTAGCCCGGCTTAAATATTTCAAGACGCCGCCGGCCAACGGTCTGATATTCTTCGTGGGCGAGGTTGCCACGGTCGGCGATCAGACGAAGCACTGTCTCTTATACACATCTCCGAGCCCACGAGACC